>Ga0209208_10000179_pt1 | contig 72760 bp, 53 predicted proteins | sample S1TSphfallax_3_FD_187694 | JGI IMG/M metagenome (GOLD analysis project Ga0209208, IMG submission 187694) | Host-associated microbial communities from peat moss isolated from Minnesota, USA - S1T2_Fd - Sphagnum fallax MG (SPAdes) (version 2) | ecosystem: Host-associated > Plants > Peat moss >... | reverse complement strand
TATTTGCAGGCAGCAGCTACTCGGAGCTTCCTTTCTGGAGGGCCAGGCGTGTCCCAGGCGAGGAATCTTTCTAGAGCTTGGGTCGACGTTCGATCGCTGATACATATAACGGAAGGCTTAATCGACGAAGTTCAGGTCTGCGGTGGATTCGGCGTGTCCACCGCCCCGCGTAATTGACCACTTTTGGGTACCCCAGTAGGCCGGACAGAGAACTTTCATTTGCAGGCAGCAGCTACTCGGAGCTTCCTTTCTGGAGGGCCAGGCGTGTCCCAGGCGAGGAATCTTTCTAGAGCTTGGGTCGACGTTCGATCGCTGATGCATATAACGGAAGGCTTAATCGACGAAGTTCAGGTCTGCGGTGGATTCGGCGTGTCCTGCAGATTCGCGGAGAACTTTTTGGATCGCGGATTAGTACAAAGCCCGATCAGCGTTTCGAATTTGATTCTTCCAGAGGCCGGAGTTAGTTGCAACAGGACTCTAATAATCATCTCCAATCTAGTTGATTGTAAACTAAGTACCGGTGGAATCGACGTTCGGTTTTGACATATAAATGATCATGTTCCAGTTAATTAATTCATCATGATCGATACATGAATTGTTTTTTGGGTCCAGGCTCTGACACATACCTTCGTCAACGATAGAACTAGTCATAGAATATCGTAGTTGATCTAGAAGTTATTCACAACGCCTACAAGCGCGAGGTCCCCACAAGCTCTTGGACGGTTGTGAGATTTCCTAATCATTTCTTGTTCTCAAGCTTAAGCTAGCCGCGTATAACAAGTATATATGACACGTAATTCATTTGATATGAAGAAGGTATAATTTCCCGGGCTCCTTCCACATGATTCTCTTTCTAAGCCTTAAATTAGCCGACTTGTCGAAGCGGAGGTACATGCAGCTCATGATAGTCATAATTTGGGTGCTACAGCCTAGTTGGTGCAGCCTTGCAGCTATCTTCACGTGCATGAGTCGAGGACGCTTCCCGTGATTGCGGGAAACAAGCTGTTTGCTGCGGTTTTTGCAAAACTGATGACAGTTCGCTCACCCGCGTGCTCATGTCTCGCAAGGAGTTCTTGGACGATTCCCTTGTGGGAAATTTGTCTAATTTTACGTCCAAGAATAGACTACATGGAATTGTGCAACACAGGGAGTGTTGCAACATTCCCAGGGAGCCAGCCTCACAGGGAAAGTTCAATCAAGCCATCTAGAAGGGTACTACTACTGTGAACCAATGTCAAAGGGGAAGTTGGTAATTTATCTATTGGGTTTCCCTTTGACATTGGTTCTAAGATGGATTTGTAACAGGGATATAACTGAGAGCTTTCCTACATTCAAACACACAGTGAGTTGTACCAAAACTCCTTGTGAGATCTGGAGATATTTAGAATCCATACTTTTGGTTCACATGTGGTTGCCTGAGAGAAATGCGTATACGTATGTAATATTCTTGATCTGGTCAACAGAGCTGGAATTAATTGGATTCTCTCCTATATACATATATATTACTTCTCTCAGCCAACCATATTGCAAACTCATGTATGGTGTGACGACGTATAAGACATAGCTGATAATTAATCTTGAGGAATTATCCTGGAGCTCGCTCATGACTTGCAACTTGGTGCGTACTTATTATAATACGCAAGTGTGCTCATGAAGCTGATGATCAATTCATGGCGTGCTTTTGGAATTGTTTGTGCCTAACTTTAGCCAAGTAATTATTCAATGATTTGTGTAAATATGTGTTCTTCCCTTAATGTCAAATTGTCATTTTAAGGTAATACTAGTGTAGCCTGTGCCTTTAGCTCAATTTTTGAACTGGTTTACCCAACTTATTTTTAATCCTTCCAAGACCATTTTATTGTAATTTGATTGAATTTTCAATGACAAATATTACTCAAAACTAAAAATCTCCTGCATCTTAGATCTAAAAAATTTCCAAATCACTTTCATGAAATCCTAATCACTGAGGGGCTTTCCAACAATACCAAGAGTGGGCCCAAATTCCCCTTTAATTTTGAGTTTTGATTTAATTGAATTTTCAGTGAAAAATGACTCAATATTCAAAACTTCTCCACAGTGGGTAAAAACATTGTAAAACAAACTCAATGCACACGTACCCATCAAGGGCTTTCCAACGATACCGTTGAAGTAATGAAAACACAGCACCTGAACCCTGAGCTTGGTCAAATATGGGATGAGATTCAAAAAAAAACTTGCAAAAAAACTACATTAGCGTTAAGGTGGGGTTGAAATTTGGAACTCACACAAAACAGAGTCTCATCCTGTCTTTCCATTTCCCTGATCACCTCCACTCCCGCTACATGTATTTTCACTGATCCTATTACTACAACTACAGTAAACCACCTTTATAATCACCCTGTTTTAGTCACATTCTTGTTTGTGTCATACAAGTTTTGGTAACCATCCATTTTAGCAAGAAACATTATTTTTAAAATCATTATCACACTCATTAGTAGCACAAAATATTTGCAAAGCTTTGTTTAAAAATGTGACTATAATGAAAAAAAACCTAAGATAAATATTAGGGTTTTGTAAATTGTAGTTCAACAATGTTAGTGTTGCTTTGTGTTCAAGTTGTGCAAACTAACAACAATGAATTTAGTTGAAGAAAAAAAAAAAATTCAAATGTAAACAAGCAAAATATATGTGAACTTTTCAAGACAGCAGGAAATTTTAATTTAAAAAATTTGATTGACAAGATACACAAGTTAATAGTTAAATAGCTCAAACTTAATGTAAATCATCATATTAAAAACGACAGAAATCATAACCTTTTCAAGTTTAATTATGCATAGTAAAACTTAAAATAACTTATGTAGGAAATTTAATTAATTAGCACCTTTATTCTAACTAGTGGTATTTGTGACCTTCGGACACTCGTGGCTACGTCACTCTAGCCACCCCGAACGCTCTGTTTGGTCACCATAATCAAAAAATTTCCCAAAATAACACTCGTGGGTCCCACCTTAAGGCATTTATATCCTCACATATAAAAACAATATTGTGGCTTAGCGCAGTGGTCTCGACTGACGTTGTGCGGGTATCAGAATTAGCCGTGTGTACCCTTAGGTTATTAGTCCGGGTATTTACTCCCTTACCCGACGGTGGTGAGAAAACCCAAAACCCCGGTTCTGACATTTTGAACTTTAGTTCTCGAAAGTTTTGGAAATTTTTGAAAACATGCTCCTCTATATAACCGCCGGTTCTTTCGGTAGTGGGGGGGGAGAGGAAGGTTTTTATATCCGCCTCTGGTGCGGTGGGAGAGGGATGTGATCCGACCATCATTCCTTCCTTTCGGATGGCTGCGATGCTTTGTGGAGATTAGGTCTTAGTTTGTACACTTGGCCAGTGCGGAAACCGTGGTGGTCCAACCCCCATCATAAACTGACACCGGTCGCCCGCTATTTCACCGACCTCTCCTTCCCCCACCCCTAAAACCCCTGTCACAGACTTACTGAATTAATATATATGATATAAAAAGGTTGGTTTGTAAAATAAAATTTGCCTATAGTCACAATCTTGTTAAGGTTTATATGAAATGTGACTACACACATTTAAATCACAATTTGTTAATGTCACTACAAAAGAGTGGTCATCAAAGGCATGATTATAAAAGGGGTTTATTATATTATAATTAGTTCGAACTTTATGCATTAATCTTCGAACCTTGTGCATTAAATGCATAACCTTGTTTAACAATAAACCTTGTACATCATACCTTGAGAAAATGACCTGGATAATGAGTTTTATCTTTTTTGGGTCTTAATATTTTATTTTTTTCGATCTGGTTCTCATTCATACAGGTCTCATTCATGCAAAAATCGATGATTAGGGTTTCAGTGAGGATATCATTGAAATGATATCCTGAAAGTTTCAAATAATGATAATCAAGTGATATCCAAAAACATTTTTGATAACCACCTAACAATGATTATTATTAAAACTTCTAAAATTCGAAAGGCTTAGTACAGCTTGTATTGGGTCTTTCGAATTCAAAAGTTCCAAATTGTTGAAGTATGAAAATCTAATAAATAAATTGTTGGTTATTTTATTATTATTATTATTTTTGTAAAATTCCATATGATTTCTTGATTTTCAAGAGAAGGAAAAAAGAATCAATAATTTTTTAAAAATTGATATATTTTTTAATTTGAAAAAATAATAACCGATTCGTGAGAATTTTAATGGATAACTGGCTGTTCTCAAATTTATGAGAACCAGCATTGTGAGAACTGGTTCAATTTTTTTTTTAAATTGATACCCTCCCCTGGTGTGTATATTTTTTTTTAAAAAAAAGTGAAAACTGGACCCTTTTGTAAGTTATTTTGGGAAAACGGGATCCAACAAGTGTCATAAAATTCTGATACCCACCCAACACTGTTATATACCCACAAACAAAGTATATATACTTGCCCAACACTAGTTCTAATCACGTCAGTGTTGTATGGTTAGTTGATTTTTCTAATTTAGCCTCGGGTCTTGGTTCTTTCAAATTCTAGAAATCAAAGAACCTCTGGTTTCAGTTTTTTTAATTCATAATTTTCAGAAGGCTGTTTTGCCTCTTGAATGTTGGAGGACTGGCTGGTGAGAATAGATCAACCACCAAGCATGTTGTGTCATCTCATAATCCATGACTTCTCAATGCTTCCTACACAAAATATATATGCGCACCCATTATCAGTCTTTAGGGAGAATGGAGTCTGTTAAGTTGGTCATTCTACCCCCACACAGGCATTTTTTACCCAAGTTGGAGTTGAGTCCCTGTCTGTGCATACTCAACAATTCCAACATCCGCAACTTAAGAAGCCAATGCAATCAATCTAGGTGTAGACATATCAAACTTAGGGAAATTCAATGAGAAAACAAATGGGCACATAATGGAGGAACCTTTCAAAAACTTCAGCAACACCATTGAAAAACAATTGAGAACTATGTTAACTCATATTTCAGGGATGTGGGATATCAAGGGAAGGAACTTTGGGAATTTAAAGCTAGTGAATGAACAATCAATCACAAAAGGGCTAGATAGTGAGTATTAGATCTGAATGACTCTGGTGTGCAGCTTGTTGTTACATCAACCAAGAGGGAAGGATGAGATATGGCTAAATCACAGAAGAACATACAGAAGGAGGGATAAATACACTATAGGTAATTGCCCACCTTAACAATGTGCTTCGCTGCAACTTCTGCTCTCTCTGCACTTTGGCAGCATTTTACAGCTTTCTCTATGGAATACAGTAGAATTATCTGTGTAAGTGCCCTGAACTAAGGCTACTGGGCCCCAGTTTTGCTGAAACTGGGGACAAAATGAGAAGATGGGCTGAAAACAGTAAAAAGGGGGAAAAAGAACAGAGGACCAAACTTCTCCCCTACATTAGTCCTCATGGGAATTTCACCCCTAGTTACAGATTTGCATTACCTGAATCTTCAATGCTAAATCAAGCCTTGGCAAAATAAGATCCAACATCTTCTGAATTGATACCCAGTTTCATGTATCAGTACTCAATTTCACTCACTTTACAGCATTCATAAATTGGGGATGAAACATCGATCAGAGGGTCAAAGTAGAGATCTGTGGGGAATAGATAAGGTAGGTATGTAAGTAGGTACAAAGGACTCAAACAGACAATCACCCATATTTTTGTTCAATATTAATAACTTCTCCATTGTAGGTTAAAACATTATGAAACCAACTGGGTGCACCCCTAGTCCTTGAGGGCTTTCCAAGGGGACCAAGAATGCAACAAGAGGTGCTGTGGCTTGAGAGATCTCAACATGATAAACAAAACAAATAAACACACAAACTACCTTCCTTTGTAGATACATGTTCAACCTTTCCCCTGTGTAAGCCAAGTAATCTGAAGGCATATACAGAAGCATACATACGGTAGTGGTGTAAACAGAGCATAAATGGTAGTGGTTAGAGTGCCTCTTGCACCCTTAACATATCCCTCAAGCACTGGTGACTACTTGGATTTTAGTACCATTCTCTCTAGTCCTGGAAAAAATATTGCTGAGACTGAAGAGAAAACTCCACAATGACATTTCAAATGTCACTGTTATGTAACTGAAAGAAATTCCCACAAATAGTTCATTACATGGGCACACTGAAAACAGATTGAGATTGTGGCACCTCGGGAAATAGATTGGCTTGAAAGGTGGAAGCCATATATGAAGAACCGGCCCGACAATGCACCAAAAACAACAGTGGGGTACTCTCAGGACTTGACATGGCAGCATTCCTCTAGACATATGTAGTTGGTTCAGCAGACACTGCAGGTTGGGCAGAGCATTGACAGGCAGTTTGTTTCCAAAAACATGGCCCTTTTCAGGCTGTGGCATTCCCATCTCTGTGATGCAACTCTCAGATCCAAGATGGGGCACTTCCTTGAAGATTCCAATGCTGATGAGAAACTGATAAGAGGAGAGAAATAACAGCAGGTATGTCTGAATATCACATTGGAATTAGGACTGGGAAAGGCCTGCTCTCTCTTGGCAAGCTATGTTACAAGGCTACTGCAAGAAACAGTGCAAGTTCCAGTTTGGCAGCGAAGGAATGAGCCCACAATGACAGTTCCCTTCAAAGGCCAATGACTCTAAAGGTAATCAGTAAGTACCCACTACACAAAGGTGTGAGCCTCCCTCCTCTGCTTGTGTGCAGTGAAATTCCTAGAACTTTGACCCCACTCCTTCTCTTTTTATCGCTTGGGCAACTTCAACTTTTTCAAGCTCCAGAGCATCTCTCTCCACTCCAGGAGGGGAAAGCAGTATTGTCTTCAAGAGTTCAGGTTAGCTGCCTACAAAAGGCAAGCCAGTCCATACACCTATTCATGATTGGGGGTAATTATCCTACCACTCATGGGCAGAGTTGCTGAGCTCCATCCTCTTTCAGATTCTAGCTGAATTAGATGAGTACGCCAACTGCATTTCTCTACCTGCTCATTCACACAACCACAACATCTAACATGTCAACATCCATTTCAAAGTAAGTCTTATATAGCTTTCAAGACATTGTACATTTTACTTCACTCTCTTTCAATGCATTTCTGAAAAAACCCAGAACAAAAACAATCACTGGACAAGTTGACTTTGTCCCAATCCTGAATTTCACCTGTCAATGGACTCTGTATATTGGGTGCATGATATTTTACCTCTAAAGTAGCAGCCACAGACAGAGGATCCCCACACTCTTCCAAAAGGGCCCTCTCCTGTGCTGCAGTCTGTGCAAATTGAGACAGCAACACATCCATACTCTGCCTGCTACAGCAAAACCCATGTGTTAATTTCCCAGCAATGCCATGGTCCCAGAGGCAACTTTAGTACCCTAAATATAAAACCTTTGTCACACTCTTCAACTACCATAACATCTCATGTGCACAGATTCCCAAACAGTCCACAGAAATGACTTACCTTGGATGATGCAGAGCTCACAGACACTTGCAGAGCATTTAGTACATCAACAGCTGATCCAAGTGCTTCTCCTACTGCATGCACATCCACCTGCAAACACATCACAGTGACATGGTTCTTCAATACCCAGAATCTAGAGCAATCCATCGAGATATCATCACATGAATCACCTTGTACTGAAGGCCCACTTTCAGTTTCCAAGCAATCAGAGGTGGTTTCTACACACAGTTGCAAGAAGGTGAAACTGAATGTCCAATGTAACACGGAACACAGGTTTTTGTCAGAACTGGACTACCTCTTTGCAAACACATATTTTCCAGCATGCTTCTTTGTAAAAGATCTGATTAACATTGGCACCTCAACCCATGTGTTCGCTGTAGTCCTGATAGATTACTTCTGAGAGGAAGAGCAAATTTGATTCCAGTCGATCATCTTGCAACTAGTGGTATGATTCATGAAGAAATTTCAATATGTACCTTAGCTCCCCCAGAGACAGGAACTCTCAAGATTGTAGATTCCAGTGCTCCATTGCTCCAGATTCCGCAATCCTCCAGATCTGGACAAATGCTTCTTCACAACTGATCACAGCTTTTTTCATCATGAGTTTAGGAAACATTTGATCAACAAGCGGCCTTGCCAGGAGAGGCTCTGTTGTGAAATAAAAGGTATTACATTTAATGTTCTACTATGAACTCAAGTTATATTGAATGAAAGTTTGTTGGTTCTATGAAAGACCATGAATTCATTTTTTTCACATTTTTACTAAGAAATAAAATTTTCTAAGCCTCTTAAAATTCATTGTGGATATGTAGTAATTGAAACCATAGTTCCATTGTCTTTCCTTTAACCATACCAATGAATATAAAATTGTAAATAATCATATTGTTTTAAAAAATCTAAGTTTATCAAACTTAAATAATGTAGATAATTTTTAGCAATGTGCATGAGGTATTTTGATGTTTGAAACAAACATCAATATTGAATGGATATAATTTAGGTGAAAAGATTTTTATTCTTAGTCACATTTTCATTTTTTAAGTTTAAGAATTTGGCAACTCTTATATTTTTTTTTGTCACATTTTGAGTAAATAGGTTTTTCATGAAAGGTGTTTTGTTATGGTGTTTGATGGGTGTATGTGTGGATAAAAAAATTGTTCAAATTTTTGGTTGTCTTGTTATTGATATTTATGATTTTAAAAAAATACATGGTCCATGAAAAAATGTAAAAATACAAATTCAAGCCACAAGCTGCCAACATTTTGGGAGTAATTAATTAGGTGGAAATTGCAACATTTACATGCATATAATCACAAACATTACACTTTAAATGAATGGAGACATTAATGGTTTTTTGTTATACATTGGAAGTGTGTTTGGTAATTTGAATGCAATATAAATTGGTTTGTGAAATCTAACCAATATACTTTTGTTACACTAGATTTGCATTCGTTTCTAGGAATATTTGCCCATATTTGGTCTAATTGAGATCCAATTTTTGTGATGCTTTCATTAAATTGGAATTTTAATTGGAATTTATCCATGATATCTAATAGTACTTATTTATTTTTTGCTTGGTTATTGTCTTTTAAAATGTCAACATTATAATCTCCATAATGATGATTGGACAATGTTTGAGAGAATGTTGAATTATAGTTTGAAGATTGTTCAAGAATGTAGAAACTAAACATGAATGAACTCTATACACACATACAATATGTATTGGTTTTTGTGTATTAATATTAAAAGTTACTATTATATAATTTTAAACATTGCTAGTTATTGTATTGAAAGAATCTAAGTGCATGTGTATGTCATTCATCATCATTAACCTATGATCATCATGGATTGAAATATATGAATATTTTGATAAATTTATAAATTTGTGCACATCTATTGATGCATGGTGTATTCTTGTTTTCATAAAATATAAGATATAAGACATTTGAAGGTTATGATCATGATTGATGTCTTTGTAATGTTGGCATAAAGAAGTTGTATTCAAGGCTTGTATAATTATATGAAAGTTGAATTGGAAATTGAATTTTTCTTATGATAAATGATTGGGATTTACCAATTTTTATATCTTTGATGATAAGTTCAATTGGTGTCCATTTTGATTCAATGTTGTGGTAATAATGACTGTATTTTCCTTTTGTCAATGTTCTAATTTTAGAATTTTGAAACATTATCCTTAAATGTGGGACTTAATGTATTACTAAACACATGTTTATTGTGTTTTTGCATAAGTTTATTTGTATAAAATATATATGGAATAAGAAAATTGTTGGGTGGTTGGTGATTGCAAATTGAATATATAAATTGAATATCCCTTGTATTTTTTGTTGTAGTGTGAAATTTGTTCAAAGTTTGTATGAAAACCACATCAAATTGTTGCATAACTATATTTGATTCATAACATTGGACATATGTTTGTCAAAAATTGGTGCTAATGCATTAACATTATCTTTGATATTTTAAAAGATTTAACTATTTTTTACAGGGTTGTTTAATAGAAATCACTCATCATAATAACATCACTATAAAAATATTGCCACTATAATAAAATGAATCAATTTAATTTTTTTAATTGTAAGAATTGCATTTTAATATACTAGAATATTCAATTATGTACTTACAATATATAATTGTTATTATGTCATAATATTTTTGAATAATTTTATTGAAAATTTAAAATAATTATTACAAATTATTTTACTTATTAAAAATGAATGACTAACATTACAATGTAAAATTTCACATTAATTGAAATAATAGTACCCAATCATTAAAAAAAATTGTATTTACAACACTTATGTTTTAATAATGATAAAAAAAATTCATATTCTAGTTGAAAAGTTATGTCCTATAATTAAAAAATTTATTTGAATTTCTTATGATAATCATAAAATAATGAACAAAATTGATGTAATCAATGTATTTAAAAACAAAAATACACTAAATAATTGTATGTATTATTCATTATTTATTTATTTATTTGTAATTTATATCTTTAAATCTGAATTAAAATTCTGGAAAACTTGTCATGCAGTAAAATAATTATTGTAATGATCATAATTCCAGGAATTATTATAAAAAAAAAATTTTGAGAAGAAAATATTTAATAACTTATCTATGATAAATATTTTTATATTAATATTATAGTAATTAAAAATATTAATTTTATGTTCAATAGACTATTGTATTTATAGTTATTAATTATTAATAAAAAAATATTTACTTGATGGATAAATTTTTTTACAATAATAATTGTAATTACTTAATAATTATAGTAATTAGTTTAATGTTACTTCTAAAATAAATAATTTGTGTAGGAATTGATTTTCTAATAACAATTATTATTTCATTATTTTTAATTTGAAAATAGATATTTTTAATATTTATTTTTAATATAATAATTATATTATTTGTACATTAATTATATTATCTATAATTCAACCAGATTTTTGAAAATAAAGAAATACTTTAAAATATTTTAGTTATTTCTTCATCTATGACTTATGTATTTATAAGTTGTGAATAACAAGATAGCTAATTAGATCAATATTAAAAAGTTATTAGTTATTTAAATAGTTGATAATGAATACTTAATATTTGTAGTGTATAGTTTATATTTTAAATATATGTTAAATTAAATCATTATTAATTAAATGATTATCTAATTATCTAATGAACCATGTACTTAAATTGTTAAAGAATCTAAAAACTAAGAAAAAAAAGGCATGAAAAAAGTTTTAAAGTTGCAACTTAATTTGTGAAAAACTTATAACTTCATAATTTATCCCATATTGTTTGTTTTTCATTTTTAGTTTGAACATAATATAAACGAAAAGTGTGATCATTCAATTTCACATTAAAAAATGTGTGCACATGTGATGAACAATTCAAAAGGTTTAACCCAAAACAAAAAGAAAAATTAAACAAAATTTTAAACTACCTACCTCCCCAACCTACTTATCTACTTAATTAAGTACGTGCTTAATTTGACCTACCCACCTAGGTTGACCTATGTATCTATTTAACTATATAAGTACGTATTTAACATAAGAAAGTAGTAGTTACCTACCTACCTTTTTACCTAAGTAAGTAAGTAGGTAAATATTTAACCAAAATTTGTAAGCACCTATTTATGTACCTATCTAAGTACTTACAAACCTAATATTAATATTTTGTATTAAAATCATTTAAAAGTGGCACGTGGCATATTTACATTAGGACATGTGTCATAATATAAATCATCAAAACATGTGAATTGAATGTCTTAGATTATTTCAAAATAATAATAGTTTTGATTTTAAATAATTAAATATTGGGACACATGGCAGCACATCATTTGCTTTCAATAATGATCAAATTGTCACATCTTATTCGCATGTGACAATACGTATACAATGGAATCAAGGGATGAATTTGTATTTGTTGACTTTTTCTTTCATCTAATACCCTTTGTCATTTGCAATTAATATCGCATGCGATTTATCCAAAACAACTAAAAGGATTTTAGTCACAAATGTCATTTGCAACAAAAATTTAATTGTAAAGACAAATAAAAAATAGGTTTTTTTCTTTTAGTGCATTTACACCACCAATTTTTTTGTTTTGAATATGTTTTATGGACTTCAACCTATTATCTATAACATTCACCATTTCAGCACCGACAAGTGATATTTCATCTATCACAAAGTTATAATGGTTCATATTAGTATGTAAACCTATTTAATGATTTTGTTGATAAGTTTGGTAAATTAGATAAAGATTGTTGGACATGTATGTTTAATGTTCATGTATTGTTAAACCATTAATATTGAAAGCAACTTTACTTATTGATGCCATAAGTAAAGTTTAAGTTTTTGTTAAGACAAAAAAAATGTCTTTATTGTAAGTTATAATAATACTTGATTTATAAGTTTTAATGTAAAAGTTTTATCACCTCTAGCATCTCCTACAAAAAATAAACAAATCAATATATCAAGGTTTAATTTTTTTCTATGCATAACATCATCAAATATTAATCTTTGTTCTTCATTTAATTGTATAAAAAAATTACGATATTCAAATTCTTCCATCATCATAAAACATTAAGATTTTATAAAATTTTCATCTTCTAAAGTTTGTGATTTTTGCTTGATACATTATGTGATTGAATCACAAAATCAAATCATCAATCATAATGTTCAATATTGATTATGTTTATAATAGGAATTGTAGGATGTGAATCATTTACTTCATTATTTATGTCATCATTCCAAATGTTAATTAGATGCAATGGTTTTGATTTTGAATATATTGAATCATTCATTTTTTTGGTATTTGGATTTGGCATTTGGTAGTTTAAAAAAAATTAATCTTAGAAATTTCATCATGTTGTTGACAATATGCATCATGCAATATGACATTAATTCCAAATTGCGATTTTTTTGAAATTTGAAATGGTGAATATAATAAAAATTATTTTTTTGACCAATTCTCAATATCTTTTTATTTATTATAATTTACAAACCTAATAATTTTGGGTTTGCAATGTTTTGAAATGTTATTTTTTATAATGTTATAAAAAGAGTTAATTTATATTAGTGACAAAGATTCATATTAAATAGGACAATTAATGTATTTGTCTATGATTGATGAAAACATTATACTGGTTGAATCAAGTTTGAATTCATTTAATGTAACTTGTGGTTTTAACACAAAAGCATGTTCTTCAAAAGGAGAAGTATTTATGAATTAAAATGTTTGAGATGAATGATATAATGGTAAGGAAAACATAAAATAAACAATAACTTGAGTAACCATTTTTTGAATGAGAAAAAATTACCTAATTTTTGAATTTTTATTTTGCATCTATATTATTTGTGATACATTTTTGTATGATAGAATGTAATTATAATGTTATTGACTTATTTATTTTTATCATATGTGCAATATGTTGCAACTACATATGGGTCTAAAATAAATTGAATATTTGTATTTGCAAACCACAAATGAACAACATGTGTACTAAATACATTAGTTTTTAGTTTTTTAGAGTTTATTTTTTAAAAATGAGGTTTTGTTAATTTGCTTCGCAAACTTAATATATATGTATTTTCATCAAGGTTCAAAGAATTTAGAAATTCAAAAAATGATATATATCTTCATTTTCTTTTAAATCTTTCAAAAAATTAAAATATTTGTTTGCTTATGTATGGAGGTATTATTGTGAAAATGGATAATTTCCATCTATTTGAAGTGGTTCTTAATTTTTTATTTCATGCATGGGATGTAATGGATGGTGAAATCTACAAACAACATTGTTTTTTTCTTACATGTACGTTTGTGTTGATGTTTTGTGCATTTTGTAATGGATTTGGTAACAATGATACATCACAAAAAATACACATGTTTACAAAATGTTCAATTTCTTCATTTGTGTGCACTCCATACATAGGTGCATCTTTAATCCATAAAAATCCATGGTCGTGCTCATTCCCACAATTTTGGAATTCAATGACAAAATAAAAATCTGAAATATGCCCAAAAAAATAATGGTCTTTTGTCATAAGTTTATGGAAAGAAAATGTTTTATGATCATAATATCTTACACATGTGATAAGGTTGTTTCATATCAATTTTACTATATGAAACGATTATAATTCTTCTATTTATTTAAGAGATTTAATTTCAAAACATGTAATGTATGCAAAGTTTTAATGAGAGGATCCCATAATCTTTCAATAGATATAAAAGTGACAAAGAATGTTGAAGGACTAAGTTGCTTGATCATTACAATTTGTTTTTTAAAAACTTTTAATCACGTTAATTACATAAACCTTGTAAATCATGATAACCTAGGTATGATTTGAAAATATTATCTAAGTTTGGTTTATCTTGTACTTGAGAAGTTTTAAAGGTTTTGCCACATACTTTTCTTTTTCGTATTCACACCCAACTTGAACCTATGACTTTTTGTATGGAAACTTTAGCAACTTAAAAAAGAGGTTAGAGATTTTAGTTGAAAAATCCTCAGATTTATGAAATGATCCCCATTGAACTATTTATTGATATGAAAAACCTTGAAAAATTTGTCAAGGTTGGCCATAAAACAATGTTGGAAATTTTTGTTTCTTTGAATGTTTATCTTTAAATAAACTTAGAGGGTGAAAATGTTAACTTGGGGCAATAAAATATATAGTATTTTCATAATCCATTATTTTTTAAACTTCCAAGAAGTTATGTATCATTAAATCTATTGGTGTACAATGTAATTTTTCAGTGTCAAAATTAGAATTATCAAATAATGCATCACTACAATTAAAAATTTGGGATTTTGAATCCATATGCAAAGTAAACAAACTTGCCCATTGATGATGAATGGTAACATTCAAATCTTTATATAATGGTGTTTTAATTAAATTTCATAAAACAATCATCACCATACTTGGATGAACATTTCTTGATATATAAGGTGATTTGTATTCAAAACGTTGTTTAAAAAACACCTATTATTGCATCATTGTGTGTTAGACATGGTAGTATTGTTTGAGTTTCATTCACATTTGCAGGGACATTAATAACACTACCATGCATTTTATATTGTCCATAGCCATATAGTTTATAAATTTGAACAAAAGTAAGACATGGTGAAATAAGATGTTTTTTTAATTACGTTAATTTTTGGATTGATGGAATGATTTTGTTTCTAAAAATTCTATTTAGTACTTAATATAAAGGAGGTTTATTTTCATTGATATTATGTAAACAACTTGTGCATATGTACGATGTGGAACTAAATTCTATTTGAATTTGAAAGTATGTAGAAAGTTGTTTTGATAATTTATTTGAAAAAAATTTAAGTTGTTTTTAAAAACAGAACCTTACACAACTAAAAGTGGAATTATGGGAACATCTTGGATTTGTTTATTATAAGTCTCAATGTATATTGAGTTTTTTGCATTTTCCTTTATATAACATTATGTTTTATTTTATTTTATTGAACATCGTATTTTGGAAAAAACCATTGTTTAGAAATTGGTTGTTTAGTTTCTTTTAAAGTGCATTCATTATATGATGATTGAACTTTGTCATTTATGGAATATTCATCTTATTTTTTTTGTATATATATATATTTAATGTGATTCATAATTTGTGATCTTGTTCTAAATTAATATTTGGAAACATGTTAATGAATTTTGATGTTTTTTAAGGATAAATAAGATTTGGACAAACATTTAATAGTTCAAAAATATTATTGTCATAAAGTGCCCAATCAAAATATTTTCTTTTTATTTGATGTGTTATATTAGGATCAACAATAATCTAGTAAATGTTCCATTTGAACTTTAGGTATTTTTTGAACTTTGGTTTTAGACATTAAGGTGGATGGACTAAACAAAATCTCATAATTGATAACAAAATTTGTATTGTTTCTATTTTTTTGGTAAATATTAAATACAATTTTTATTTTATTTTTAATAATATTTGTATTGCGAGACCTGTCAAACAAGGAAACAACATATTTGCAATTATGAATCTCAATTATTTTTCAAATTTTCCATTAATGTAGAGTCGGGTTTTCATTCCAATAAAAATGTGTAGTTGGTTGTGAGAATGGAATTTGAGGTTTTTGCATCATTCATTCCGAAAAAGATGGAAATCATCCAAATCTATATGAACTTGGGATCATTCACTTGAAAAATTGGTGAATATTAAGATAGAAATTAACATATTCAATTGGCTCAAAATGTTGAAAGTTGGAAGTTATATGTAAAAGAATAGATTGAAAATCCATTCCACATTGAAACATAATGTGTTTTGATATTTTATTCCAAATGTAAATTGGTTTTTGTAAATATTCAATTATCCAAAATATTGCAGTGAAATCTCCCCACAAACCTCCCATTGTAGCACATAATTCCATTTTTATCACATACTAATGTTAATTTGTCACCATGCTTTGATGTAAATTAAACAAAAAACTAAGATTTAATTTTCAAATACGACATTGTTGGGCTTTTTCTATATTCAATAATAAACATTCATTTAAATGTGCCATGTTATTTTGCCTCAATTGAAGAGATGACAAATGATTATTCAATAAATAAGATATAAAATTAAAAAAACATATTTCATATTTGTACGTTGAAACCAAACGAAAACCATATGAATGTAATAGATGTTCAAATGATAAAAATGTTTCCATTATTATGAACTTCTATTTAATCCAAATATAAAATAATAAAAATCGTTTTCCCCATATATACATAGGTAATCAATGATTCATTAGAAGACTATTTACATTGAATTTTTTTTTTTAAAACTACCGGATTGAAAAAATATTTATAATAAAAAATTTGATTATATTGAAAAAATATTTATATTAAAATTGATTATATTGAGAAACTATTTGTATTAAAAAGTCAATTGTACTAAAAATTGCGTAGATTTAGAATTTGATTTCATGGAAAAACTCTTTGGATTCAAAAATTGATTTTATCAAAAAATTGCTTATATATTGAATTCTTTTTTGTAATGAAAATTTATTAGCACTTAAAACTATTTGCATTGAAAAACTATTTATGTTTTAAAATTACTTATATTGAAAGATTGCTCCAAACATCCAAAAAGAGGAAATTTAAAAAAAATGATATAAGAAGTTTTCACATATATGTCCAATATTTGTATACTAAAAGTAATTATAAAAAGGTTGCACAAAAGCTATAATCAACAATTGTAATGTTTAATAGGGTTTATGTTTTAAAACTTATTTCAACTTATCAAAGTGAAGCTTTCACATTATGTTGGACATTGTCACTAAAACTAATTCCCAAAGGAACAACCAACCTTTCAACATTCAAATTTCTTTATGCTTTTAAGATAAATTTTTGTATATACTTTTAATTAAATAATAATAGGGTGATAAAAAAAAGCTTGAACAATAAGTTAATATTTTTATAAAAAGGTCGTTTAATGCATGTAAATTTTAAACTTTATACTAAGTGTCTTTGAAGAAGAAATCACACATAGATTTTGAAATAGAAGAGAGGAAGAGGTCATACATCACAAATTTATAAACTTCACGAGTTCATTCCAAATCCATGAATTTTTTTTAATTTCATAGGTTTGTATTGATTAAACACAAATGTTGTGCATTATTTAAACACAAAAGTTGTGTAGGATTTTTCTGTGAACAACATGAATAGACATACAACATTCATGTTTAAATGATACATTAGACGTATGACATTTGTGTCTAAAAATTGCACACAATATTGGTGTTTAAACAATACAAGTAGATGAATGACATCCATGTTTATTCCATATGAACCTATGAAAAGTAGATTCCCCACAACTATTATTGCCAAATCATGAACCATTAAGTTTGTGATGTACCTAGGTTCCCAGCCAAGGACTTGAGCTAATCCAAAAAAAAAACAAGAAGGGGATTCCAATCTTTGCAACCCTTTTTGCTAATGCTTTGTGTTCAACATGTAAAACATCAAATTTCCCCAATGCCACAACTCCACTTGCCAACTCACACCCATTTAAAGCAAGCAACTGATGGGAGTTGTTCTTCCTCCATTTCGCACTATTGCTTGAACGCCCATCACCTTTTCCACCATTGTTCATTACGTTGTTACTGCAAAAGATGTGAAACGATAGAAAAACTAACCTTCAATTATTTTTTTAACAATTCCAAATTGAAATTCCACATTACAATTGTTTAGTTTATGACAACTTATGGAACTTAAAGTTGTCTTACGTAAACTACCTCCAATGAAAATCATCATCCCTGGAATTACCATAGATATGTCTTTTAAAAACACTTCCTTACCCTTGTTATGTTTAGACATGCATGACAAGTTTTAAATGAATTTTTTTAGTGTATCAAGAAATACATGACAAATGACAATTGGATATTTACAATTGAAAAGTGATGAAAAAATATGCTATGTGTCAATTTTTGATATGTAGCCATGTATTTGTCATGTGTCAAAATGCTGATACATAGTGTATTGCTCATGCATCACAATGAATAGTGTATTGGTATTTTTTGATATATCAATTAATTATTTTATAGTAACCATAAAACTCAAAAAATAACATCTTTTTGTTCATGTAATTTGAAAAAATTCCACACTTATTTACAAAATACATATGTATTATGACATTCATATGATAAAATAACATAATGCACAATGATTTGAACACATTGCAAAATAAAGTGAAAATTATCATTGCTGATTATAATATTTATTACTAGATGAAAAATATGTTACTACCGATTTCATTGATTTTACTCATGTCCACATATTTTTGAATTGGGGCAAGAATCTGCTCATTGCCTTCAAAAAGGTACAAATGTAAGCTCTTTAGAGACATGTGCCATCAAAGGTTGGTGGTGATTTAATGCTGGGGACAATGGCCACGGGAAGCATTGATGTTTTACTTTTCTATCCTGAATGTACAGACCATGTGATGCGTGTTCTTACAGAAAGTGATGCTTCAAAAAAGATGTGGTAGGCATGGGAACCATTGACTTTGTAGTTTTGATTATTGTATCTATAGAGCATGTGCTGAATAACCTCACACAAAAGAAGGCTTGAAATGATGAAAAACTGTGAAACCTATATAAGAAGGGAGGACCAAAAACAAAAGAACAAAAGCCCAAAGTACAGGAGAAGGGTCTGAAAATAGACCCTCCCGGATTTGAGATTGGTGGGCCAAGGGAACGGGTCGAAAATTCGAAAGGGTCTATTTTCAGACCCTTTCCCTGGGTAAAGACCAGAGGTAATTTTTCTTTCCGCTTTCCTGTATACAGGAAGACAAAAACTGATTAAATGTTAAAAAGGATGCAAATATGCAAAAGATACATTACTGAGTTTGAAAACTGTACCGTCTGCAATGTGGAAGGGCCGGTAGAACCTGTGAGACAAACTATAGTTACTGGGCCTTTCGGCAGGTAAAGTTTTCAATTAGTGCAAAGTTCAGGCCAGGGGAGGGTGTTGAAAATACAAAGGAAAAATCACGGCTGGGATTTACGGCACCAAAAAAAAGGTATGTTAGGCATAACTTTTAATTTTTTTTTAATTGAATTTATAGACCATGTCATGTACGGTCTTACACAAAAGGGTTTAAAAAGGTCTGGTACGCATGGGCTCAACATAAAGTGGAATCTAAGGCATGGTCTGGCTTGGTTTATTTACCGCCGATTGCCATGGAGTGTGGCTTTATGCGCATGTTGCGCTCATCTGGCAATTTGCAAACTTTCCTGTTTTGGTTGATTTACCGCCCATTGCCATGGAGTGTGGCTTTATGCACATGTTGTGCTCATCTGGCAATTTGCAAACTTTCCTTTTTGGAGTCTTGCACATTTGGGCCATTTTTTTTCTGGAAAATCCTTTGTATAGGTTGAAATTATATTTTTCAGGTCGAAATTTGGCAAATTTTGCGAAAACAAAAACACTGGTTTGGAGGATAGGCTATAGCAGAATTGGATGAGCTTTGGGGAGGATAGCTTCCACTGTTTTCTATTGCTGCAAACTCTTTTCAATTTTGCAAAATGTTTTTGTGAAAAATTTGGAATTGTAGCTCAATTGCATTTTTTTTAATTTTTTAAGAATGGGGGAAAATCCGCCATATTCTCAAAAAATTTAAAAGAATCTGAAAAGAAAATCAGTGCTCTCTGAGTCCAATTTTTTCCTAGTTTGGAAAATTTTGGAAAAATCTGTCCTTTATTTCCAGAGTAGTTTCAACTAATTTTTGGACAACATTCGCCAAATGTTCCACCTCACAAAAATTGAAAAACAGTACAGTTCACAACTCAAATATTATTTCTTAGGCCTCACTCAAGAAGGTGAAGGTGCCAGTGTCCATGCTGGCCCCAGTGAGCCAGCACCCACCAACACACCATCCACTAGATGCCCATTATTAGTCAGCTGTGGATGACCATTATTACTGCGTTAATATTTGGTTTCACGTTGGTAACGAATTTTGTAGGGAGTAGGTCTCATATATAGGGGGACACCTTAGGAAAATAGGTAACTATTAGGTAATGAGATGGTTTATACATAGATAAGGGCTATTTATACTACCTACTTACTAACAACCCACAAGCAGGTTGTTAGTAGGTGGCTAAAGAAAGAAAAAGCAACCGAGGAAATCACCATGGTTAGCCTGGGAACTTCAACCCAACCTATAACTGTTTCCCAACGAATTACCATTCATCCTTCGTGGTGCCCTGGTGGGTGCTGGTTCACTGTGGCCCGGGTTGATTTCTCTAATATCTCGTTGCCTCGCATTAACTGGCCCATTTTGTTGGCCCGGTAGGCAAGGACATTGTGTTTAGATTCATTATAGAGTATAGTAGCTTAAGGGATTTTGGCCCTTACATAATAGGTCCATTTTTATATGAGGATTTTTGAAAGATGATATTTTGGCTTGTGTTGAAACTAGAGATTAGTTACAGAGTTATAATATCTTGAAAGATTTTGGTTTCTTTTAGAGGATTTTTTTAAGATTATATTTTGGCATGGTGAAAGTATTTGAGTTTTCATAATTCTTCTTTTGCCTTAAGATACTTTTTAATGTAAATGGCAAGGGAACAGTGTGACACCCCTTGTTTTATCCCATGTGCCTAATTGAGAGTTTCCAAAATGTGAACGTTGCTCTATCGGTAACGGAACAGGTTTCGCCTATAAAGCCAGTTGATTCCTTTGGCTGAATTCAAACCCACAAGTGCGGCTTCAGGACTAGGTTCAGAAACTCCCCAGAAGTTCAAAGTTCCAGTTGCGTGCAGAGTTGAGCTCCAGTCTTCGACGCAGCAGCGGATTGTGAAGTTTCAGTGCAATCCATACTTATCACTACTAGACTGGACCGTGATGTCCTAATTCCGACTTTCTGCAAGCAGCAATGTCCCTCTCGACTCGTCCAATGTTGTAGGTAGGTGTCGAGGGTGCATCCTCTAGAGTTACATGCCAGCTTACTCTTGAGTACTACTAGCTTCTTGTACTGTTTTCCTGTGCCAAAGAAAGTTCTTCTTTGGGGTGCCGTTGTTCAACAACCTGGACGCTTCTTTTAGTCTTGTGGTACATACGTTGACGGTCCCTTCATCAGGTATGTTGCTCTATTTTCTCTTGAAGAATCTCCACTTTTTCTTGGTTATTGTACATGTTTTCACAGTCTCATTGCTTGAATTTTAAAGTGTCTACAACCTTTTTCATCCGGGTAGCTAATTTGCATGATTGTCAGAGGATGCCGATGTCGTGCTTTTCATTCACTATTCCATTTCGAAGCATTACTGGTCTGTCTTTGCTTTACAGTGGAGCGTAGAGTTTGTCAAATAGCTGCGGGTGAAAATTTCTCTCCTTCTGCCTAATCTTTCTCAAATTTTTGTTGTGCTACAATGGCTACACTTGGGAGTCACTGACCTTGCAAAAATGCCGAGTAATTATCGGCAGAGCTTCTTATATCGTTGAACACTTATTTTTTGTGTAGGACGTGCAACAAGAATCTTTCAGCTTGAGAGGTGTCTCGGGTTATCTGGAGAATGATGGCGCAAAACACTTCTGAGGACAAACAAATCTCGGACCTAGATTCCCGTGAAACTAAGAAGTCATCTGAATCTGTTTGCGCAAGTGAAGATAGTTGGAAATCAGATTTCGAACACACACTCAAGAGTTGGAAATCAATTCTCGAGCACCGACTCGAGAATGTTACAGATGCCTTCAACAAAGACCGTGAGAACGGTGAAGTAACGTCAGAGAGTTACAAGACGGTTTTGAACTTGCGTGGTCAGCAATACGAGGCGATGTTGGAAAGTGCTCATTTAATTAACCGCACAAAGACGCAGGCCAAAGAGATAGAGGAATATGTCGTGAGCAAGGTTGAGACGGACGGGCAACACTATGCGGAAGGACTGGAAGAATGCAAAAAGATCGAGTGCTGGGCTGCGAGACAGCAGCTTGTGAACATCGTGGTGGCCCTGATACGGCAGAGAGGAGCGGAATCACTGAACGAGGGAGTTCAACCGGCATCATTGAGCATGGGACTTCTAGCTCTGGCAATTGCTGCTGAGACCAATGATTTGAAAATGGTTGACGCCCTGAAGGATATCGGAGTCGCTGACGAGAGCTTAAAATCTAGAGAACCAGATTTGTCCTCTCCTAATACGGAGAAGCTCAATTTGTTCTACGCTAAGTGTGATACACCTGTATACGAATTGTACCCTAAGCATGAGGTCTGGTTATGTCCGATTGAGGCAGCTGCTAGACTGGGGTACGTTGCCATGGTAATGAAATTTATTGAGTTGCGTGAGGCGGAGATGGAGGCCCGTCAGGAGAAAAGGAAGAAGGAGCTCGGTGAGGCGAAGATGGACAGAATGTCCAGTGAGACGATGAAGCTCATGAAGCGCAAATGCCGACGAGCATTTGATTGGGCTGTGAAAATGGGGCATTGTCTTGTAGTCTTACGTCTTACCAACATGAATTACATTTTCTTGAATGAGGCATCCAATGTGCTGGGACTGTTGGATAAGGCAGACGAGAAGGTCCATGGTGTGATTCAGACTCCATTAGCATTAGCTGCACTCAGTGGAAACTTCGAGATGGTCAAGTGCTTGTGTGAACAAACATACAGCGGCTTAAGAACTAATGGAAAACCTTGGAAAGGAAAAAGTGTTATTCAGATAGCATTCGAGGAACTGCGTGACACACCCAGAGGTATATTTTCATTCAATCCGAAGCCCAGATATCAGATCTGGAATTACATAATGGACAGAGCTGAGAGCCGAAGAGAATTGAAGAGACTGACCGAGGAGAGGAAGGTCCACGTGGATGCAATAAACGCTATTCTTGTTGGGACCGCGCTGATCGCAACTGCGACTTTTGCCGGATGGCTGAGCCCGCCTTTAGGATACTCATCCCCGCCTGGCACGGATGGTCCTTTTGCTTCTGTTGAAGGTCATCCTATTTTGGAAAGTTTCTGGGTTTTCAACTCGCTGTCTTTCTTCTTTTCTATTGCAACCTTCATGGTCGGAGTGAATGTTGCACGTCCCCCACAAGAATACAAGTACATCGGAGTCGTGGTGCAGTCTTTACGGTGGAAACTTCAACTAGCTTATTACCTTGTGAGTGCTGCAGTCTTGTTTGTCATTGGTGCATTCGCTAGTGCTGGGTTTGCAGTGTTACCACCCATTCCCAAGTATAGAGTCAATATGGCGCTCACGGTTGGCATCGGTGTGACTGTTGTCGCCGTTGCCGTCTTATCAACTTTTTTTGGACACATGTTTACAAAGTCTGCTTGGCAACATTTGGATTCAGAATGTGGGAGAAATTGATTTTTAACTGATTTCTGCCACTGAAAATTCAAATAAATTCCAAAAAACCAGGCTTTAGACAGAAAAATCAGTTGAGGAAGTGGTAACACTTGGGCCTACTGCACAGGCCACACTAGCGCTACTTGAAGTCATAATTTTGATTGTCAAATTAGTGTTGGATTTTAGTGCCAAAGTGAAGAGGCCATAGATCAATAATATCAGAGTTTTCCATCAGCACGCTTCAAGTGCTTATGTAATGAAGGTTTTTTAAACTAAGTAGTACATCTGTTAAATTTGGAATAACTTTCGATAACCATACTACCTAGGTGTGATGCATACAAAGGCCCTGCCAGGGCAGACGTTTAAGATTTTATTTTGATTTTATTTTGACTATTGTGACTTAAATTTGTAAATTAAACTAAAATTTGTTAAATTACATTATTGCTGGTTATCTCACTTTCAAGACTAACCAAAGCTTTCATCACCATCATGATTTGATATATGCCTATTCTTTTTGCAAGTTGCTAGAAATTTTCAAAGAAAGATTTATGAATTTTGAGCTTGGAATGGGGAAAATGCATTTTTATTTGAAAAACAAAGGTTTATGAAATTTGAGCTTGGAATTGGAATAGGAAAAAATCTAGAAAATGGGATTTCTGAATTTTGAGAATGAATTGGAGTTGGAAAAGTACCTAGAAAATGAAATTCATGAATTTTCAAAGTGGAAGTGGAATTGGAAAAACGCTTTGAAAATGAGATTCATGAATTTCGAACTTGGAATTGATATGTCAATTATTTGACTAGCAAATGATATGTCATGCATTTGACGAGCAATTATTATTTATCAATGGAGACACATTTTGAACCAATGGCAAGAAACAAAGATTTTTGATTTTTGATTTTGGAATTGCAAAACTTGGAATTTTGATTTTGGAATTTTACTTTTGGAATTCAGATGTCCGAAATTGTGCCTGGAAAACATGACACAAAACAGTTCAGGGCTTCTTCTCAGTCTTGCATACCAGCAAGCTAACAACTCCATGACTTCATCCCTGGCTATAACCCAATAGCAATTTGTGAAACAAAATCATTCTTAGCAAAGTGGTCACCAGAAAAAACCTGTTAGAGCCTGATTGGCCAAAAATAATCCTCTTGCCTTACTTGGCTAGTCTTCTTGCTAATATCTTGTTTTGCACTTTCAAGTTTGGCAGCAAAGCCTCCCTGTTGATCTGATAAAGATGTCAGCTCTGCTTAGAGCTTATCAACCTTAGCTCTTACAATTTCCAGGTTTGTAGGCACATTCCCATGTTGAGCTCAAGAAACTGAGATTGCAATTCCACAATCTCTTTCCAAGTATTCTTGATATGTGAAGCAGAAATTGCATGCTGAACTTGCAATCCTAAAGTCTCTTTTGAGCTCTTTCAAGTTTGGCCTCATGCTGAATCCCCAACCCTATAACATCTCTTTCAGCTCTCTGCCTAGCTCAGCTTGTATGCCTGCGATTTGTTCCTGAGCTGCATTTCCTGTACCTATATTGCCCAAACCAGTGCCTAACACTGCATTAAGGTAGGCCTACCAATATGTGGCTTCCTCCACAACGGCAATGAATTGTGGGCTTCAATAGCAGCTGCATCTAACATAATAGCAGTATCTTCGAATTGAAATTTCTCTTCTAATTGAACCTTCATCCCTGCAAGTTCCCTCAAATCTTCAGCCTTCTCACTTTCAACAATAGATAGTGTTGTTTGTGACTTCATTAACTCTTCATGTGCAAGTAGTAATTTACTCTCCAATGTGGTTATCTTCTGTCATCAACACAATTTTTTGTTTTTTAATTTAATTCAGAATAGTCTCCAATGCCATCCATTCGGAGGTAAAATTGTGTGAATCAGCAACAAAGCAAATTCCGCATATTTCACACCAAAAATTCAGAGTCTGGGCTTCCAAAGAATAGAAGCATGTGCCTCTACATTGTGGGTGGGGCATCTAGCTCGCCTAGTGGCCAACATAGCCTTGGTGGGAAGAGAAGTGCGGTTGTGGGTGATGCGCACGGCCTGTCTGTATGCGATTTCCAAACATATTCACTGTTGCCCTCACGAATGCAGATGGAGCTGAACTATCAATCTCTGATTTCTACTGATCCACCATTTGATCCAGTTCCACTTTTGTTGTTGCTTCTGCACCCATGAGCAGAGCATGTATCATGATGTGAACCCACAAATTAGTACCGCAACATTCCCATCCAGAAAAAAAACCTCCTGCACCACACTTAGAAACTTACACAAAATTATATTCATTATGCTATTGGGTTTAGACAGTTTTTAGTTTGTGTTTTCCCATGTGTTTTCAATTGTAGGAATGGCAGCAGCACAGGGGCAGGAGCAAGGAACACTTACCTGAAGAAGGGTAGGAAAGGCAGTTTGATGGTGCAAGATAACCCTCATCCTTATCTTGTTGAGAAACCCTGAAAATTGGATAAAACAAGTATGAAACAGAGATCCTTCCTCACGCAAGGAAATCTGTCACACATAAAATGACTTCTTGGGTGTATTCATGCTTGGGGTACCGAAAAGCAATGATTTGTATTTAAAGGATTGCAAAGGACAACTTTAAATTTTTGTTTATCTTATATTATTATAGTTGGAATGAATTGTTGTATGCCAATAGATATAATGATGTCTTGTTAAATTGATAAAAATATTTTTTAAAAAATTAGATATTATGTAAATGTTATTTTGAGTCCTATAAACTAACTATATCAAATGTCTAAATTGCAGTTTTTAAAAAAGAAATCAAAAGGAATTCATAAAGTCATACAATTCATTTCAATTTTTTTGTACAACAAAAATATGCCCCATTTTATGAAGTACATGTTCATTAGATGAACTTAATGAAAAACAAAATTATATAAAAATTTTAACGTTTTGAAATTTTGAAGGAAAGGGCTACAAAGAATAGTACTCATTTTTTAAACCATTTGACAAAACAATTATCTTCAATGGATTCAAAATGTTTAGTTTTAAGGTGTAGGTCACATGTATAGGAAATAATCTTAGTAAAAAAACATGTTTGGTTGTTCATTGAAACTCATTTTGAAATTTTTTGGGTTTCTAATTATGAACCAAAATATTCATGCACAATAATATGTATGAATGTGAAAACTCACCACATTCACATGAATTATCTTAAATTAAACTATTCAATTTTTCTCACTTAAATTTGTTTCGAATCCTTGAGACCTTTTTTCCTTTTTTTGGAACCCCAGCCATGAATCTTATGAATTTCATCAACAACATATTCTCAAAAAACCACATTCACCCCAAAGTCACTAAAACTTCAAAAATCCTGAAACCATCATTTCTTTTGCAATAATTTTAATCACAAACCCAAAACCTAAAAACCCATTGCAACAAACTAAACAAATGTGCGCACGCACACACACACACAAACAAAAAATCAAAGAAAAGGAAACACACACTTCACAAAACAACTAGGTCGAAAAAAAAAACAAATAATAATAAAAAAAAACATGTAAAAATAAATACACCTCAAGGAAGAAAAGGTGCACGCTACATTTGATAGGAGCCAACACAAAGCTCTAGGGTTGCACAATGAAACACATTTTGCCCACGAATTCAAGGTATGAACATTATCGTTATTCCTATTGCCACCATTGCCACCAAACTACACCAAGTCCTCCAATCAAACACCTATTTTTCTCCCCCCCTCTCTCTTTGTCTAGATATCTCTATTGACATAATAGGACAAGATGTTGATGATTCTGATCGAATAAAGGAGAAGGAAAAGCTTGTTGACAATAAGGTTCCTTTGACTTAAACCCTAACTACAAAATACATGGATGAATATAAAGGATGATCATTGCTTTTACTATGTAAAGGCCAAAGTAGGTCTTATACATGTAACATACCTACTACCCCCATAATGAGGATGGAGGTAGGAGGGAGGTTCCAAGTGTGGTGGTAGTTAGGCCACCATGGAGTGGTATTTAGTTTTTTTTACATAAATTTATTTTAATATAAATTATAGCTTTTTGTAAAAAATGTTGCCATAACTAGATTGTTGGGCCATGGTAGTTGGGTTTTTTTTTTTTTTTTTTTAATTTTTTTTTTTAAAAAAAAAAATAAAATTTTTTTTTTTATTTTTTTTTTTTTTTTTTTTAATATTGATTTTTAAAATAAAAAACTAAAGATTTTTTTTCAATTTTTTCTTTTACAAACTTAAACCTACACATAATCTTATCACTATACACCTATACATGTAACTTGCCCATTCCCCCACTACGATGGAGCCAAGAGGCACCTGTGAAAAAAATAATATGAGGTGTAATGTGAGTCAATTTATTCAAAAACAATTATTGAATTATTTTTTAAAATGCCAAAGACAATTCAATTTTTTTAAAAGAAAATTTGATGTTATTTTAAAATTTTAATCTTTTTATAGTGAACCTAACTAAGGTAATTTATTATGGTAAATAAAAAAACCACTAATAATAACTTATTGTAATTCAAATTCATTAGTACAGTTATACAATTCATTTTTAAATCCAAAATTATATATACGACAATTTAATTGCCAAGGTTTCATCCATTGAAAAAAATAATAATTAATTTAGAAATTTTTTTATAATTTAAAATTTTCACATTTCTTTAATTTACAGTTATCATGTTAAAAGAAAATTTTTTTTTTTTTAAATGTAAGTACTATTATGATTTTATATTAAATTTGATAAATGTGATTATTCTAAATGGTGGGTTCAATTTTCATTTCGTGTTTATGTTCATTTCAATGGTGATAATTATGGAAAATCAATCAAAGTAATGTTTTGTTTCAAGTATAGTAATTACCATAATTCTTATGTTAATTTTAAATTTAATATGTAAAGCAATTTGGGTAGATATATTCATTGTAAATTATTATTTTCAAATTATTGTTTTCAAATTGTGGGAATTGTTCACAAAACATTACTAGAGTTGGCTGGTCCAAAACTAGGGCCACAACAAACCAACACCGACCAATGCATTATCAATTGGATGCTTGTTACAACTTTGCAATTAGACTTCTTTTCAAACAAATGAAAACAATTAAATAATCATAGACAAAAGTTACTAGTTTACGTCTTCAAAAAATGCCAATTTTGCATTTGTTTTACACAAAAATATATATACGATACAGAATCTAATGTTGTATATAGTAATGATTCAGTTTCATCACCATGAAGTTTTTTCTTGCCATGCACATACCATTTTTTTTGCTTGGATCATTTTGCTTTGGTGTAAATGTAATTCGAGTGCCATAATCAAAAACCAGAAAAAATTTCATTATCAAAACAATTGGTATTTTTTTAGAAAGAAAAAAAGTAATAACAACAAAAGGTTCGAACAAATTGACTAAGGGGGAGAAATTAATTGCATGTCCATATTCTAGCTTTTGATCAATTCTTCAATCTCTTTGTGAACCCAACACCTAGAATCTTAAAAAATTCGGAAACCCAAGTAAATTAAAATCAATATGTATTTACATCAAGTTTTTAAAAGGTTGGTTCACTTTGGACACTACTCTAATCCACTTTCAATTCATTTCATGTGCAAGAGGGGCAATTTATTTAACCTTTAGATCATTGGTCCAAAGTGGTTATGATCTTTCACCCAAAAAAAACTCATTTCATCCATGCATTCAAAATCATATACTGAAATATTATATATTTCAAATGTTTCCCCCAATTTTGTAATAACACATACATGAAATGCTTTAAAAAGGCCTCTTAAAAAGCCATTTTAGTGCACTAGTTTTCCTCACATAGAGAAGTTTTATAAAACCCTAATTCACTTTTAATATATTAATTTAAAATAATTTTTATATGGAATAATTTTTAAATTGATATGGTTTCAAATTGTTTCGTAGGGATATGGTAGGTTGGAAACCACATGTCATTTTTCATATTTGAAAAATGAGATTTAAAAAGGATGTTTATGATCAGGTTCAATTGCGATGAATGCAATGTTATCAACATTACAATTGCAATTGGAATTCTCGAAATGAATTGTACGATAAATGGATTAGTTAATCAGCAAATATGTTTAAAAACACAATATGTTGTGCAATATGTGGACTAACCAAACTTAATCATAAACATAAACATTTCAAAAAATTATATAAGATGTATAATAATTTAAATATTAATGAATTTAAATGTACATTTTATGACATTGTTCATTGCTTATTATTTAAGTATACAATTACTTCAAATGGAAAGGACATATATATAATGTTATATTGAATGTGACCGACATATCACCAATTTATATAAAAGAACTTTTGTTAGAACATCCATATTATGTACAATTATTGTATCTTTTAAAAATTGGATTATATATATATATATATATATATGGGTTTCAACACTAGTGAAATAATAGATTCAAGTTTATTAAATAGTCCTTTATTGAATTGGGATGGTATATTAAATAAGGAATATTTCATCATGATTTTATATATATTAATTTCCCCATTTCTCCCAAAACATGGAAACTATAAACAATACATGACTATTTTTGAACAATTTAATGAATTCAATAGTAGTTGCATTTTAAAGTATGTCATGAAAAATTTATAGTTCGATTTAATGGATTACAAGATAATACAAAAATATATGACTTTAAAAATTATTTTATTCCTTTTTGTATTTCCACATGGATATGGTGCTTAGGGTGGTAAAATATCAATGCATGAATATTTAGAATTCAATGAGTTCATTATTTCCATTATTTACATTGTATAACCCATATTTATTAACCATGTATGATCTTTGACAATTGATTAAACGTACTTATAATAGTTGTTTTTAAAAAAATACAAATCATTAAAACGAAAAACCCATAAATGATTAATGCTCAAATTTTAGGATATATAATAAAAGACAAGCTTCCATCATCAATTCAAGGTTCTCATACATGGCATATATCCCAATTACAAGATTTATTAACAATGGTAGAAGAATTTGGTATGCTTCATTTTTTCTTAACTTTAACTATGAATGAAATACATAAACATAAGAACATAAAAAATACCTTGGCATCATGTTTCTTTGACTTCAAAATCTTAAGACCTATGTATAATGGTGACCCACACATGCAATTTTTGCCATACAAGTAAACCCACCTTTAGGTGGCACCATTAACAACTACCTCAAGGAATCCTTTAAAAAAACAAAAATGACCAAATCATTTTCCTAGGACATTTTTTAAATGTTTTCACAACTATAATATCTTTTGGTTCATGTTTATCCATTGCATGCTTTAATATATGATTCAAAGTTTATTTTGGAATTAAAAAAGTGAAAATTGTCAAACTTTTGTATTTCTAATAAAGATGGTCCCTTGAGGAACCAATAGCTTTAACTTTGGAAATTCATAATTAAATTATACTTACTTAATTAATTACCTAATTAAAAAAATAGAATGACTTCAAAATTACCTTAGGAAAAACATTCTCAAAAAAATCTCAAATCATGTTTCAAATTTGTGTTTGTGACCAGAAAATTCAAAGAAAAGAACCAATGTTATGTTCTTGAATGCAACGATTAAGAAGATCAAAAGACACAATATTTTTAATATTTTTAAAATTTCAAAATCTATGAAACTTAATAAATGTACTCATTAGACTTTTGTTTAGAATATTTATTTAAGTGTTTCCCATGATTTCAAAAGTTTGATGGGTCCAAGAAAATGAAGGTGTGACATTCCTAGTGTTACCACCCAAGGATAGGTTTACCCATACCCTATGGTTGTAATATCTTGCCCACATAGCTAATCATGCCAACATCAAGTTATTACAAAAACCACAAGCATGCTAACAATATAACAAAAATATGATTTCTTTTGTTAGTATCATTATCTTTGAATTGATGGTAAAACAAAATTCATTTGTTTGAAATGACTAATTATGTTCAATTTGATTAAAATGAAAACTAAGTAGGTTTATACTCATTATAAAATATTACTTATTTAGTTAAACTTAAGATTATTTTGGACACATAACATACATGACACCCATGTGGAGTTGTATGGTTTGTCTAATGTGACTAAAATCAATCATTTAAATATGATTAATATGACAATAGTAATTTTTAAAATATTAAATTAATAAAAAATGAAAATAAATTATGAATTTCATATTGTCATTTTTATTTTTTATTATTCAAATAAAATTTAAAATAAAGGAAAATATTTGAAATATAACAAAATGACGTGTGAAAATTGAACTAATCAAAAACTTTAATTAAAATTTTTAAAATAAAATTTTATTTTATTTTATAAAACTAATAATGTGATTTTTAACTAAATAATTTCAAAAGTGAAATTCATTTCATTGTGAATTTTTTAAAATTTAAATTAAAAAATTAATGTAATTTTCTACCATCTGGAATTAAAAAATTTATAGAATTTAGTTAGAAATAATGAAAATATTTAAATTTATTGTATAATTAATAATGTGATTTTTAACTAAATAATTTCAAAAGTGAAATTCATTTCATTGTGAATTTTTTTAAATTTAAATTTAAAAATTAATGTAATTTTCTACCATCTGGAATTAAAATTTTTATAGAATTTAGTTAGAAATAATGAAAGTATTTAAATTTATTGTAATAAATTTTACAATTTGAAATTAAAAAACATTATAAATTTAATGAAAACTATCAAACTAAAAATATATTAAATTGAATAATGATATTAAATTACATTATGTACATGTCTAATCAATTTTATTATGAAATTACATAAGTATATGAAAAGGTCATAATGTGTGTTATTCATTTATTTAGTTGTGATAACAATTTATATCACTATGCATAATGATTGTTGGATGGTAAAGGCCTTAGGTTGTGATTAAAAAGGTGAAGGTTAAAAACCCATTTTGGACATGTTGTGTTTGTGATGTCATCATGACGACCCATTGTAGGTTCATTAAACCCCAAAATAAATAAATAAGTAAAGGCATTAAATTCATATGTCCATATGGATTGATTTGAAAATATCTATTATTGTTATTTTTATTAAACTATATATGCATTATTAGTTTTTTATAATGAAATTAATATTGCCACGTTAACTAGTAGTTTAAATCATCTCAATCATTTTGGATAATCATTTTAGTATAAAAAAAATCAATTTTTTAATAAACAATTAATTCAATTTGACTTCAATATTTTTCTCCATTATTCATTGTGATTCAAATTTCAATCATATAAACCAACATAAAAACCTTGTTATGTAGTAATGTGAAGCCAAATGATAATGATATCACCAACTCTACATGTTACCTTGATTCCCAAAAGGCCAACTCTATATATTTTTTTTAATAAGGATGAGAAAATAACCTTGATTGCCCTTTTTATTTCTTACAAAACTTACACACAAAATAACATTAGTTTGACAATATGTTTAATATTTGTTTTTTGTTTTGCAAACCTTTATTTTCATCTTTAAGTAGCTAAAAGCTAACATTAAATGAGAGAATAATGAAGGTTAAATCCACACATTTGCAAACATGTTATTATTTTTTTCCAAGTCTTTGCTTGGGCCCAATCATAAATGGCAATGAAATCATAAAGCTCAATTTTTTTTATCACAAGGTTTTCTCCAAGTATTACTTTCCAATCTTCCCAAAAGCTCTTGAGGAATTTTGCCTTCATAGTAAATTCATCATATGAATTTTTCATAAATGCAAACGTTGTTACCACTTGTTAAGTCCAAAACCCATTTATTCCTATATATGTAATGTTGATGATATTTATTATGATATTGAGTTTCATCTTTAATTTTTGTTTTTTAAAATTCACTTTGGGCATAAGCACATTAAGCCCCCCAAAAATTGTAGCCACAAGTATAATCTTTGTACAATTACTTTTTTTTGACATCACATCTTGGATTATTTTTGATTGTTTTAAGTATATTTGATTAACTTGAAATTTAATCTAATCAATTATTTTTTAAAATCCAACAAACAATGAAAAACTTGAATGTATGGAATATATTTGTGACAAAATAATACTTGTCACACAGTTCGAAAAAATTGCATATATACTTCAAAACTAAGGTTGTGAATGGAATTCTTTTGTGAATTTTGTTATGGTGTATAATATTGATATATATGAATTAAATCTAGGACCATGTGAAGATTTAAAGTTTTTGGATGAAACTTCATTTTTAAAATGTGTGGTTTTTTCATTTTTGAACAATAAATGCATAATATTTTTTTAAAGGAAAAAAACCACTACCATATCAAAGAGGAAGAGATTTTATAGATGGGCATTACATGATTTTTTTATTTTTTATTTTTTGGTAATATTTCATGAACCACAAACATGAAGCCCTATGGCCGTTGAAAAACTATAAATTATATTTTATATTTTATCCAATTCTCTTCATCTAACTGTTGGATAAAAATGAATTTTGATTCAAAGTGAACTTTGAATTTCAAAATGTTGTCATGCAAATTTTAAACTTTTTTGCTTGTGTTTATGATAGCCAAAGAATACCACCAAACTTTTAACTTACTGCATATTATAATACTTGTTATACATCACCTTTTTTTGTGAAAAGTGGCTCACCCTTAATGGGCTTTCACTCCTTTACAAATAACAAGGTTTGAGATTGAAATAAAAGACAAAGGATGAAAAGAAGACCAAAGATAAAGTCATTTCACAAAAAAAATTAATATTTTAAAAAAAAAAAGGAAAAAATGAAAAAAAAAAAAAAAACAATGGACCTAATTGCAAAAACAATTACAAGTTCACTTGCCAACAAGTAGCAAAGTAAATTGTGTGCAAATGGAAGGTGAGTCAGACCAACCAAGGTCAACTAACATAGTTCAAGGGCTCTCAACTTTCGTTTGAAGTTGCCCTAAGATGACCCTCTTCATCACTTTCTCTGACTTAGGGAAATGATAGCAATCCCTGTACATCATGAAAAAGCCTCCTGTACAATTTAAATGGCCTTTGAAGTTCCTGTGCTCAAGTGCTCAAGAATCAATTTGTGTATGGTACTAATACTTTAGGACTTTGTCAGAATTCCGTAGATAGTCAGACATATATGTTGTTTATCAAATGTCTCCAATGAGACAGGGTACTAATTTTTTCTTCCTCCTAAATGTTGGTGCTATGTGGTCTAGGCTGGTTTGTGTACAGAGGAACATCAATCGTTTATGTTCAGCAGTTGAAAGTGAATTACAAAGAGTCCAAGCTGGTGGCATCATACATAGCAAGGCTTTTTTCCTCAGGTGCAAGAGGAAAAGTTTTAGAAGAAAGAGAGATAAATCCTACATAGCTCTTCAAATAGACCAAAAGACCCGCAGAAAATTTCCTAGAGAGTTTGGAGGCCATGTTCTAAACCATAATTAACTCCTTGTCACCTACAGGAGGGGTTATTTTGTTCTTGAAGGAGGTTTTTCTGTTCCATGGTGGGATCACATGGTGGGAACACTTATTATATCTTCATCATGTAGAAAGAGAAAGAATTTTGTTTTGCAGTAGCTTTAGATGGGGTAAGGTAGACCGGTCAGTGACCGAACACTTAAGTGCTCAACTCAGGTCAGATCCAAGGGGAGGGCTCTGTTGTTTCTGGTGTCCAAACAAAACTTGAACCCCTCCTCATGGCGCATCTGACACACTAACAATCATAAAAAACGGATTAGAAATTAGAAAGTTACTGTCCCCCAAAGTAAAAAGGGTCAAGAACTCAAAAAGAAAAGCCAGTGAACACTACAACGATCAGTTCCCAAACACCAAAAAAATTCCTTGTATGTTGCTTTGTTGCTATTAGAGTTCCAAGATGATTTGTAGAACTTCAGGTTGCACTCCTACAACATTTTAAATAATTTTAAATGAATTTTAAAAAAAAAAGTTATGAGGTTTGAAAGTAGGAGGGGTCCAAAGAGAAGAAAAAAGAAAAAAAACACATTTTTTAAGTTTGAAAGCTTATTTTTCTTCTTGTTATTTTTTCATTACTCCTTTTCCCTTTCACTTCAAAGATGGTTTGTAGAGCTTGAGGTAGTGCTCGCATAACATTTTAAATCAATCAAAATGAAGCACACATGATGAAGATATAATAAGTGTTCGGTCATAGGCGGGCGATTGGTGATGGGCCGATCTACCCTAACCCACTTGTATGAGGGCATTACTGGAATTGGGCCAGGGGGTAGGCTAATGCCTGACTGAATCCAGGTTTTCATAAGGGAAGAAGAGTAGGTTAGTGAAGAGTTGAAGGAGTTATATATACCTTTGGGGCCAGGGATGGACCTCACAAGATCCGATCTGAAGAACTGGGCTGAAATTGAAAGGATCCAAAAGACTCATAAAGACCCTGCTTTTTAATTAAAAAGCTTGCTTGGGCTTTCATGCAGCCTGCTTGCCCTCTCCTAAAGCCCAATTCCCAGTCTTCTCGCTGCATGACTGCCACGCAGCTGTGATCTTTATGCACAGTGAAGCCCGCAGTCTCAGACTTTATCTACTACTTTGATGGCTTGTGCTGCTCTCTTGCTCTTTAACTTCAAGAACTCTAAAGCTGAATGTAGCATGAAGGGGGCCCAGGTGAACCAGCACCTACATTCATACCTTAGAAGTCTTGCGTGAGGCCTCTTGGAACTTACATTTAACCCTGGAAATGTAAAATTCGGACTTGGAGACCCTTACATCTTCTTAGAACCTAAGATTCATGATTTTTAAGAAGAAAGCAACCCAACTCTTTTTGGGGGGTTTTAGGTTTTTAAAAGTGTTAGGTGGTTCTTTGGTTTTACTAGTGGGTACCCGTGACCTTCGGCCACTGTGAAGTCCCCCGGTTTCTTTAAACTTGGTTCATGCTTTAGTTTTTTAAAGAAACTTTTAACTTTTTTATTTTTTTATTTTTATGTGTTTTCTATTTTTATTATTATTTTGTATAATAAAAATAAAGTGTTTCTTTTTCATTTTTATATATATTTTTATTTGGATGTAAGTTTGAAGTTTGGAGAAAGAAGACACACCTCATTCTTTTTCAAGTAGGGCTTTTCTTCAATATTTATAAGTTTTATTTTTTCTTATTTTTTACTCTTTATTTGGTTTCTTCATTTTTGGAAATTCTTTTTCTTTTAAAATTATTTCACTGTATTTCCTTTTCCTTGTTTCATTTGTTTCCATTCCTTTTTCATAGTTTTTGCGTTTTTACTTTTGTTTTTGGTTTATGTTTGTTTCATGTTTTTATTTTTTCTATTCTTATTTTGTTTATCTTCATTTTTTTTCTATTTTTATGTATTTATTTATTTATTTTGTTTCTATTTTCTTTTTCAAAAAGATTCTAGTTTTTTTAACATGTTTTATAATGAAAATATTTTTAAAAAAAAATTGTATTTTTGTTTAATTAGATGTCGATTCCTCGGTTTTCCCCAAGGATTTTTTTAGTAAAAATGGCACCTCGCGCGGCCCCCCCGCAACGACTGCCCTGGCCGCCTTGCCCTACCCCTGCCCTGTTTGTCATTAGCTCCACAGGGAACAGGTAGTGACTGGAATAATCTTCCAAGCACTGCCCACTCAAACAGACACCACTGTTGCTTTGTAGGCTATTACGACCGTGGGAAGAGAGAGAGCGAAAGAGCGCACGAACGAGAATGAAAGAAGAGACATAAGCAGGAGAGGAGAGCAAGAAGAAAACGTTTGCACTACAAGAAGACTACCCAGACAGTTGCTGCGGGCCGCCAGCAAGTCTAGTGGGCGGGTGTCTGCCCTGGCCGCCCTACCCTGCCCTACCATGTTTGTCACCACAGACACAGACAGACAAACACCACTATTGCTTTTATATATAGGATATATAAAATTATAACTATTGCGTGCAAGTTCTGAGTTTTGGAGAACATTTTCAAAATCAAGAAATCTGGGATATGGATTTGGGTAGAAACTCAAAATCAGCTATTTGATTTTCAAGAATTGGCAGTTAAGGATGTGTATACCCAACCCTTACCCTTAGGGTAACACCTAAGGAGTGAGGCGTTCCTGAAATAAACAGCCTCTTGAGGTGTAGTGGACGGGAACTCGCAGAATGCCCCAACCCTTTTGCCATGGAGAAATTCCACTGGAAAAGGTGCCCTAAAAATTTTTTGCCAGTGCTTTGTGTCAAAAGAGTAGACAAGTTTCTTGAAATTGAAAACAAACTGCAACAAACAGCAACAGGTACTTACATCAAGCAGGTTAAATGAAAATATAGCATGTCACTCTCAGAGAGAATGGGTACTACTTTGGAACAATCAAGGCAACACTCCCACAGCACACAGCTTTATTTTTCCTAGATCTTTTTTCAACGTGTTGCTTTCAATGACAATATTACTACGAAGAAAGTCCTCCCCAAGGCTAGATAAAAGCATGTGCCAAGAAGTCAGTTTGGTGTGGGCTCCCCTTCAAGGATATGTGAACTGAAAAGAGCATCTCTCAATAGAGTGCTTAAACAATTCAGATTTCCTTGACTTGTTTTGGAAACAAGAGCTCCAAGAGCATCCCCAGCTGACTCAGCCCCGCTCACCCAACAGTAAATGCCTACCCCTCGGATTACACTACTTTTTCAATGCTGCCATCCAATCAGCTTTAGGCTACAGCATTCATTATGGGTATGAACCAGTGTTGGGCTATTCTCAAGTTTTTAAAAGATATATGGGGTTCTTCAGGTTTTAAAAAAGTTTACAAAACTTCCCCCAGTTCTTGGTTTTAAAAAATATATTTCTGAGAGACTGAGGCAAGGTTTCAAAAATTTGGGGAAAATATTTTCACCCAAGTTTCAAAGTGTTGAGTCTCACACATTTCAGACTTGCTTGTTCTCAAAGGTGGTTTTCACATGGGATGAAACATGGATCAGAGGGTCAAAGTAGAGATCTGTAGGGAATAGAGAAGGTAGGTATATAAGTAGGTACAAAGGACTCATATTTTTGTTCAATATCAATAACTTCTCCATTTTAGGTTAACGTTATGAAACCAACTGGGTGCACCCCTAGTCCTTGAGGGCTTTCCAACGGGAGCAAGAGTGCGACAAGAGGTGCAGTGGCTTGAGAGATCTCAACATGATAAACAAAACAAATAAACACGCAAACTACCTTCCTTCGTAGATAGATGTTCAACCTTTTCCCTGTGTAAGCCACATAAGCTGAAGGCATGTACAGAGGCATACATACAGTAGTGGTCCAAACAGAGCATAAAATGGTGGTGGTCGTTAGACCGTTAGAGTGCCTCTTGCAACCTTAACATATCCCTCAAGCACTGGTGACTACTTGCATTTAGTGCCATTCTCTCTAGTCCTTGAAAAAATATTGCTGAGACTGAAGAGAAAACTCAACAATGACATTTTGAATGTCACTGTTATGTAACTGAAAGAATTTCCCACAAATTGTTCATTACATGGGCACACTGAAATCAGATTGAGATTGTGGCACCTTGGGAAATAGATTGGCTTGAAACGTGGAAGCTTGCTATGATGAACCTGACCCAACAATGCATCAAAAACAACAGTGGGAATACTCTCAGGACTTGACATGGCACCATTCCTCTAGACATATGTAGTTGGTTTTCAGTGGCACTGGAATATAAAAAATAGAAAGACAAATCTGCATAAAATTGGAGCAAATCAAGGGCTCAACGAGGTACAAGTAAGAACCAGCAAAAAACTTGAGTCCAGCAGGTGCTCCAGGTTGGGCAGAGCATTGAGAGGCAGTTTTTTCCCAAAAACATGGCCCTTTTCAGGCTGTGGCATTCCCATCTCTGTGATGCAACTCTCGGATCCAAGGTGGACCACTTCCTTGAAGATTCTGAAACTGATGAGAAACTGATGAGAGGAGAGAAATAACAGCAGGTATGTCTGAATATCACATTGGAATTAGGACTGGGAAAGGCCTGCTCTCTTTTGGCAACCTATGTTACAAGACTACTGCAAGAAACAGTGCAAGTTCCAGTTTGGCAGCAAAGGAATGAGCCCACAATGACAGTCCCTTCAAAGGCCAATGACTCTAAAGGCAATCGGTAAGTACCCACTACACAAAGGTGTGAGACTCCCTCCTCTGCTTGTGTGCAGTGAAATTCCTAGAACCTTGACCCCATTCCTTCTCTTTATATTATTTGGGCAACTTCAACTTTTTCAAGTTCCAGAGCATCTCTCTCGACTCCAGGAGGGGAAAGCAGTATTGCCTTCAAGAGCTGGGGTTAGCTGCCTATAAAAGGCAAGCCAGTCCATAGACCATATCAAAGGCACATGCTTCTTCAAGCTGCAGACACCTATTCATGATTGGGGGTAATTGTCCTACCACTCATGGGCAGAGTTGCTGAGCTCCTGTAGCCAAAAGTGAGGGTCCAGAAATCCTACAGCCCATACACTAGCGACCGCGGACCCTGCCAACTGATGCGTTGCAAATCAATCTCTCATCTACAAACACCTATCCTCTCCATATCCGGACCATCTTCCTGCTCTCTCACTGATCTATTTGGAATTTAAAGACCAACAGACCCAGCAACACAGCACTTGACACAACACACATTTCTTATCGTGACTTCCACACAGATACATCAGAGAAAATCCTCGTGTTTTATTCACAGATCATATATACACCCCGAAAGCACAGGCATTGTCTTCCCAACACAAATTCTCACAAAACACAAGAGTCTGATTGTTCCTCAAGTTCGTGTTCCCTCTCTCTCCTCTAGCCTTCTGTAGCATGAGCTCAACTACCTATCAGATGCAGCGGAAGATCACAAGCATAGCTCAGCTCTCCTGCTACAGAGCTCCTCACTCCACTCTTTTCTTCTGTCTTGCTCTACCCCAAAATCTTTCCCCACACTACTACTTTCTCTACTGTCCGACCTCTATCTTTTGCTATCCCTTCTTTCTCTACTCTCCCAGGCCTCCTTTTCTCCAACAGTCTTTTGATCTTCTTCTTCCGACCTCCGTTGCTTCATCCAGAAGCTTCTCCAAATCACTTAGCGCCGTTCCAATCCGATTCCCAATCCGCCGTCACATTAAACAGACTCCATTAATGCCGACCGCCATGCAAAACCCACTGTCCAGCATCCCTTTTAAAAAAATCAACAACAGCTCATGCAGGATCAAAGCAAAAGCAGCCGCCATGCAGCAAACGGCTTAATTAGGCAAAGCAAACTACTTCACTAATCAGGGACATCCAGAAGTGGATGTAACCTATTTTAGGGTTACACTCCATCCTTTTTCAGATTCTAGCTGAATTAGATGAGTACGCAAACTGCATTCCTGTACCTGCTCATTCACACAACCACAACATCTAACATGTCAACACCCATTTCATAAAAAATAGTTCCCAATCATAAAAAATAACTATTGTATTTACAACACTTATGTTTTAATAATAATAAAAAAAATTCTTATCATAATTGAGAAGTTTTTTTTTTAATTAAGATTTTTTATTTGAAAATTTTATAATAATTACAAAATAATGAGCAAAATTGATGTAATCATTGTATTTAACAACAAAGATACACTGAATATTGTATGTATTATTCATTATATATTTGTTTATAGTAAAAGTTTAATATAAGAACATAAAATTTCATATTAATAGTAATTATTCTATAAAATCATTGTAAAATTATTAAAATTACTTAATTTATTTGTAAGATAAAATTACAATACTTTTATAATTAATTAAAATAATTAATATAATGAACATACCTACTTGGATTCTAATATAATAAATTAAAATATTTATTTCTTGTAAGTACTTGTCCATAATATATCACTTTTATAAATGATTATAAATGATTATATTTATTGATTATAAGTTGCATTAAATAGTTATTGTTATAACAAAAAAATTATAATATGTAATTTATATTCTTATATTAAAATAAATCAGTTACTATAATTAATGTTACATTACTTTAAAATCATTGTAATTATAATGTAGTAAAATAATTATTGTAATGATTATAATTGTAGAAATTAGTATACAATAATTTTTTTTAAAACTTCTATAATTACTTATCTATGATAAGTATTTTTATAGTAAGATTGCATTAATTAAAAAATATTAATGTATGTGTAGCAGATTATTGTATTTATAGTTATTATTACGAAAAGCAAAATAAAATAAAATTTGACCAATAAAAGTTTTTTGAAAAAATAATAGTTGTAATATTATAGTTATTATAATAATAATTTTAAGGCTATTTTTGTAAGAATTTATTTTCTAATAACAGTTATAAGTTCATTATTTATAATTTGAGAATAAATATTTATAATAATTTTTTACCTATAATAATATAATTATTTCTACATTAATTATATTATCTACAACTTGACCATATTTTTAAAAGTAAGGAAATATTTTTAAATATTTTAATTATTTATTTATCTATGAATTATGTATTGACAAGTTGTGAGTAACTAAATAACGAGTTAATTAAATATTAAGAAGTTATTACTTATTTAAATAGTTGATAATGAATACTTAATATTTGTAAATTATATTTTATATTTTAAATATATGTTAAATTTAATCATTATTAATTAAATGATGATGTAATTATTTAATGAGCCATGTACTTAAATTGTTTAAAAATCTAAAACCTAAGAAAAAGGCATGCAAAAAGTTTTAAAGTTGCAACTTCACAACTTACCACATATTGTTTGATTTTCATTTTTGGTTTGAAAACTATATAAACAAAAGGTGCACACGGTCATGTAATTTCATGTTAAAAAATGTGTGCACATGGGATGAACCATTAAAAGGAAAACTTATGCACAATTTTAAACTACAACCTCCCCTACCTACTTTTCGACCTAATTAAGTAGGTGCCTATTTTGACCTACCCACCTAGGTTGACCTATGTACCTACCTACCTACCTTTTTACTTAAGTCGCAAATGTCACTTGCAATTAAAATTTAGTTGTAGAAACTAATGAAAAATAGGTGTTTTTCTTCTATTGTATCCACACCACCAAAGAATTTGTTTTGAATACGTTTTATAAACCTTAACCTATTATCTATAACATTCAACATTCTAGCACCAATAAGTGATATTTCATCTATCACAAGTTGTAATTGTTCATATCGACATGTGAACCTATTTAATGAATATGTTGATAAGTTTGGTAAACTAGATAAGGATTGTTGGACAAGTATTTTCAATGCTGAATGTATTGTTAAACCATCAATATTGAAAACATTTTTACTTGTTGATGCCATAAGTAAAGCCATAATTTTTGTTAAGTCAAAAGATATGTCTTTATTGTATAATCATAATAATATTTGAATTATAAGTTTTAATGTAAATTTTTAATTAATTTTAACATCCCCTATAAAAATAAAAAATTGTTATACTAGGGTATAATTATTTTTTATGCATAACACCATCAAATATTAATCTTTATTCTTCATTTAATTGTTTATGGAAACTATGATATTCAAATTTTTTCATCATCATAGAATATGACGATTTTGTGAAATTTTTATCTTTTAAAGTTTGTGATTTTTTGTTTGATACATTACATGATTAAATCACAAAATCAAATCGAAATTCATAATGTTCAATATTGATTGTGTTTGTAACAAGAATTGCAAGATGTGAATCATTTATTTCATTATCTATGTCGTCATTCCAAATGTTAATTGGATGCAATGGTTTTGATTTTGAGTATATTGAATCATTCATTTATTCTGTATTTAAATATGACATTCGGGAGTAAAAATAGATTTAATTTTAGAAATTTCATCATGTTGTTGACAATATGCATCATGCCATGTTACATCAATTCCAAGTTATGAATTTTCTAAAGTTCGAAATGGTGAACATAATAGAAATTGTTCTCTGACCAATTTTCCATGTATTTATATTTATTATAATTTACAAACCTAATAATTTTGGGTTTGTTTAATTTTTTTTAATGTTATAAAAAAGAGCTAAATTTTGTTAATGACAAAGATTCATATTGATTATGACGAGTAATATATTTGTGTATGATTAATGAACACATTACATTAGTTGAATCATGTTCTAATTGATTTAATGCAACTTGTGATATATCTTCATTTTCTTTTAAATATTTCAACAATTGAAATATATTTTTTGCTTGTGTACGGAGGTATTGTTGTGAAAATGGATAATTTTCATGTATTTCAAGTGGTTTTGAAATTTTTGTTTCACGCATGAGAGGTAATGGACAGTGAAATCTACAAACAACATTGTTTTTTTTTTACATGTACATGTGTGTTGATGTTGTACATTTTGCAATGGATTCGATAACAATGATACATCACAAGAAATATACATGTATAGAAATTGTTCAATTTCTTCATTTCTATGCATTCCATACATAGGCGCATCTTTAATCCATAAAAGTCCATAGTCATATTCATTTTCACAATTTTGGAATTTAATGACAATTTTTTTAAAAAAAATATGCCCAAAAAAATAATAGTCTTTTGTCATAAGTTCATGAAAAAAAGATGTTTTATGAACATAATATCTTGCACATGTGACAAGGTCACTTCGTATCAATTTTACTATATGAAAATATTATAATTTTTTTTTTTAAATTTGGGAGATTTCATCTCGAAGCATGTAATGTATGTAAAGCTTTAATGAGAGGATCCCATAATCTTTCAATAGATATAAAAGTGACAAAAAATGTTGGAAGACCAAGTTGCTTGATCATTGCAAATAAATTCTTTCATAACTTCTCAAAATAATCATGTGAATTATATGAGCCTTGTAAATCATGATAACCTAGGTATGATTTGAAATTTTTATTTAAGTTTGGTTTATTTTGTATTTGAGAAGCTTTTAAGATTTTGCCACATAATTTTCATTTTTGTATTTGTATCCAAGTTGAACCTATGACTTTTTGTATGGAAACTTTAACAACATTAAAAAAAAAGGTTAAAAATATTAGTTGAAAAATACCCAAAATGATGAAGTAATTCCCATTGAACTATTTATTGATATGAAAAACCTTCAAAAAATTGTTGAGGTTGGCTATAAAACAATGTAGGAAAATTTAGTTCCTTTGAATGTTTATTTTTAAATAAACCTAGATGGTGAAAATGGTGGCTTGGGGCAATATAATATATAGTATTTTCATAATCCATTCTTTTTGGAACATCCAAAAAATTATGTATCATATAGTATGTTGGTGTACAATGTAATTCTTCATTATCGGAATTAGAGTTATCAAAAGATGCATCACTATAATTAAAATTTTGGGATTTTAAATCCATATGCAAAGTAAAAAAACTTGCCCATTGATGATGAATGTTAACATTCAAATCTGTATACATGGTGTTTTAATTAAATTTCATAAACCAACATCACCATATTTGGATGAACATTTTCTTAACATATAAGGTGATTTGTATTGAAAATGTTGTTTAAGAAACATCTTTTGTTGCATCATCATGTGGTAGACTTGGTAGTATTGATTGAGTTTCATTCATGTTTGTAGGGACATCAATAACACTACCATGCATCCTATATTGTCCATACCCATATAATTTATAAATTTGAACAAAAGTAAGACATGGTGAAATAAGGCATTTTTTTAATTATGTTATTTTTTGGACTAATGGAATGATTTTGTTTTTGGAAATTCTATTTGGTAGTTAATATAAAGGAGGTTTATTTTCATTGATTTGATGTAAACAACTTGTACATTTGTATGATGTGGAGCTAATCTCTATTTGAAATTAATAATAAGTAGAAAGTTGTTTTGATAATTTGTTTGAAAAACATTTAAGTTGTTTTATAAAACATAACCTTTCACAACTAAAACATGGGATTATGGGAACATCTTGGATTTGTATATTATAAATCTCAATGTATATTGATTTTTTTCCATTTTCTTTTATATTAACGTTATGTTTTACTTTATTTGATTGAACCCATGTTCTACAAAAAACCATTGTTTAGGAATTGGTTGTTTAGTTTCTTTTTAAATGCATTCACTATATGATGATTATGATGATTGAACTTTGTCATTCATGGAATATTCATATGATTTTTTAAGGGAAATTTTAAATTCACACCTTTTTTGGTTAAATTCACACCCTTTCTTTGCGCGTCCGATTATATGCAAATTAAATTTGAGTGTGTCTACCCCACCCCCTTATGTTCATTTGACTTAGGAATTTATATTATACAAATTTTTCCAAATATATCATAATTTTATTAATAACTTTTCATCTAGACATCAGGGGAGTGGGGCAGACACATTCAAATTTAATCTGCATATAATCGGACGCACGAAGAAAGGGCGTGAATTTAGCCAAAAAAGGTGTGGATTTAAAATTTTCCTTTTTTAATATATATATTTCATGTGATTCATAATTTTTTATCTTGTTTATTAGATATTTGGAAATATGTTCACGAATTTTGATGTTTTTAACGAATAAGTAAGATTTGGACAAACATCTAAGAGTTCAAAAATATTATTGTCATAAAGTGCCCAACCAAAATATTCTCTTTTTATGCGATTTCAATTTTTAATAATTTTATTTGTATTGCAAGAATTGTTGAACAAGGAAACAACATATTGTAATTGTGAATCCCAATTATTTTTCAAAATTTCCATTAATGTAGAATCAAGTTTTCATTCCAATAAAAATTTGTAGTTGGTTATAAGAATTGAATTTGTGGTTTTTGCATCACTAATTCCAAAAAAGATGGAAATCATTTAAATGTATATGAAAATTGGGATCATTCGTTTGAAAAACAGGTTAAGACTGAAATAGAGCATTAACATATTCAATTGGCTCAAAATGTTGAAAGTTGTAAGTTATATATAAGGGAATAGATTGAAAATCCATTCCACATTGGGACATAATGTGTTTTGATATTTTAATCCAAATGTAAATCAACTTTTGTAAATACTCAAATATCCAAAATATTGAAGTGAAATCTCCCCACAAACCTCCCATCGTAACACATAATGCCATTTTTGTCACATATTGATGTTCATTTGTCACCATATTTTGATGTAAATCAAACAAAAAACTAAGATTTAATTTTCGAATACAACATTGTTGAACTTTTTTTGTATTCAATAATAAACATTCATTTCAACGTGGCATGCTATTTTGCCTCAATTGAAGAGATGACAAATGATTATTCAATAAAAAATATATAATTTAAAAAAAAAAGTTGCCTATTTCATATTTGTACGTTGAAACCAAACAAAGACCATATGAATGTAATACATGTTCAAATGACAAAGATGTTTCCATTATTACAAACTTCAATTTAATCCAAATATATAAATAGTAAACATTGCCTTCCTCACACATACATAGGTAATCAATGTTTCATTAGAAGACTATTTACATTGAATTATTTTCTTTAAAACTATTAGGATTGAAAAACTATATATAACAAAAAAAACTATTTATATTGAAAAAATATTTATATTACAAATTGATTGTATTGAAAAACTACTTGTATTAAAAAATTGATTATATTGAAAATTGTTTAGATTCAAAATTTGATTAGATGAAAACACTATTTGTATTTAAAAATTTCTTGGATTCAAAATTTGAATGCATGGAAAAACTATTTGTACTGAAAATTACTTTGACTCAGAAATTGATTTGATGGAAAAACTACTTGGATTCTAAAATTGATTGAATGGAAAAATTGCTTGCACTAAAAAATTGTTTGGATTCAAAAATTGCTTGGATGGAAAAATTGATTGTATTGAAAAATTTCTTGGATTCAAAAATTGATTGGATAAATAAATAGCTTGCATTAAAAAATCTTGGGTTCAAAAATTAATTGGATAAAAAATTTGATTTTACTAAAAGAAAACTTGAATTCAAAAATTGTTTGGATGAAAAAACTACTTGCATTAGAAAATTGCTTAAATTCAAAAATTGATTCTATTAAAAAAATGCTTATGTTGAAAAATTAATTGCATGGAAAAACTCATTATACTAAAAAAAAATTTATATCGAAAATTTTTCTTACAATGAAAAATTATTAATACTTAAAACTATTTGCATTCAAAAAATACTTATATTTAAAAACCACTTATATTGAAAAATTGCTTTAAACATCCAAAAAGAGGAAATCACAAAAAAATGGTATATGAAGGTTTCACATATATGTCCAATATTTGTATATTAAAAATAATTAAAAAAAGGTTGCACAAAAACTATAATCAACAATTGAAGTGTTGAAAAAGGTTTATGTTTAGAAACTTACTTCAACTCTTTAGAGTGAAGCTTGTGTTTCACATTATGTTAGACATTGTCATTAAAACTAATTGCCAAAAAGCAACCAACCCCTCAACATTCAAATTTCTTTTTGCTTCTGGGATAAATTTTTGTATGTCTTTTTGGAAACCAACAAGGGTAGATGTGGATGACAATTTAAGTTTGCCACAAACACAAATTGAAATGAGGAATTAAACTTATTTTGGATGGGCCAAATTCAAGATTTCAAACCCTATCAAATGTACAATTATTTTAAGCCATTTTCCTTCAATGGTCGATATTACATGTCCATCATTGGTTGCAATGGAACCTTGAAGGAAACTTGATTTATGAAGCTTTGATTTTGAATGATAAGCATTACAATGAACATTGCCTATTGAATAAATGATGACATTTGCTACATGAAAGTTTCCACACACTTTTTGAAATGGAGGTGCAGTAAGGTTAGTTATGGACAACAACTTGATCATCTAAAAAATAAAAATGAAAAATGTTAAAATAAGAAAGTAATGAAAAATATGGAAAAAAATGACTTACAAAAATTTATAACAAAAAAAACTAAAGAAAAGAAAAAAATTTCCTTTAAGAAGGACATAATTAAGTGGCCTATTGATTGTTTTAAAAAAATTCCTTTGGGAAGAACACAATTGGGTGGCCACTTGATTGTTAAAAATAAATAAAAAATGGATGGCCATTTGATTGGGCCTTAAAAACACAACTGGGTGCCACCCGATTGTGCCATAAATCAGTAAAGGCGTAACCAGGTGCCCACCCAGTTGTGTTTTTTGGGCCCAATTAAGTGCCCACCTGATTTATAATTTTATATAATATTATCATTATTAATAAATTTCAATTATTTTAAATATGTTTTAATTATCTAATTTCAATTATTTTAACTTTTTCATTATTTTAAAGTATAAATGACATTTAGATGAACATTTGCCACCATTGAATTTTTGAAAAAAATCAAAAGAAAGAAATTTCTTTCTTTCAATGTAGGTCGAGTAGTTGATAATTTGTTGTGCAACTTGAGAAGACGAGCTCGAGTAGCCTCATCAACAGCCTTCTTGAAAATGGTGTGTTGTTGTGCTTTCAAATATTGATCTCCTTTGGATGTTATTGCCACATTCTTAATCAAAACCATTACACATTGACTTCCATTATATGTTTTAAGAAGATGTTCATTTTTTTTTTGAAATGATTATAAAGAGCAAGAACATCTTGGTCAAATTCAACTTCTCCATTTGCAATCAATAATTACTTTTCACCTTTGCTATTCCTTCCTCCCTTTACATCAACAACAATAATAGTTATAATATCAAAGCTCCAATTTTGAAGAAAACTTTTGAACTCTTTAATGGAATCCATGTGAAAAAACATGGGAACCAACTCTAGTTCAAAAATAGTGATGGGTGACACAATGGTCATTGATTCAATTGTAATGACAACATGCATGTCGCCTTTCTCAAATCCCCTTTTGGACTTTGATTCAATGCCAAAATTTTCAACCTTCACAAACATGCCTTTTTGCAAATATTATTCATGCATATTTGTATGAGGTGATTTGATTATAAGAGTATTGTGGTTAGGGCTACCCTATGCAACAAATCACAATGCAAATATGCATAATGTGGATCTTCCATGCTTCTATTTGCAATTCTATCAAAGGTGCCATACCTATTAAACACTTTTACTTCAAACACAACTTCATTTCTAACTCCAAAATCCAAATCATCCATTGCAACAATTAATTGAACTTTTTTCATTGGAACAACAACCATTGTGCAAGGAAAACAAAAACTTACCAAAATTATCGCTTAATAAAAACTCTTTTATTTTTCAAGTTCATTAAAACCCCACATTAAAAAAAAAACCTTTTAACCCCTGTGTTCTCCTCACACAACTTTTTTTTTAAAAATGACACCTAAACTTATCCATTCAACCTATACTTGCTCAAAAGGTGTTCCCATAATGTCTTTGTAGGACAAAACGAATAAACAAAAACTGAATCAATTTGCCTACAAATTGACCCATTCTTAATCATGGTAGAGGTATGGTAAAGGATAGAAAAAACTTGAAGACTTACATGCATGGGTAATATGGACCACAACTTGTGAGCTTCCCTAACTTGCTAAAGTTTAATGCGATGCTTGGCTATAGATGTTCATAACTTAATGGTCTTGACCCACACATTATGCAATGATTTTTACAAAAATTGTGAAGGATGTCTTGGAAATAGAAAAATTGTGATACTTAGAAATTTTTTGAAAACAAAATGAAATTGAAAATAAACTAAAACTCCCAAATTGCAAAAATCCAAGACCTTGAAAAAATCTTGAAAAAATAAACCAAATCAAGTTAAAAGGGAGGAAGACAAAAAAAAAAAATCTAGGGAGTAGGGGGGTGGGGATACTTGCAAAACATATGTGAGTAAAAATATAGGGTGCAATATATTGGTATTTGATTACAAATTATAAGTTAATTAGTTAAAAATAGGGTACATTTTATTCAAATTATTAATTTAATTATAATAATATATATATAATAATATGAAATAATGGATTATAATTCATATAGGATGGCTTTAATATATATATATTAAAATGAAATAATAATAAGGTGATAAAAAATACGTTGAACAATTATCTAATATTTTAAAAAATTGGTCGTTTAACACATGTAGATTCAAAACTTTATACTAAGTGTCCTTTGAGAAGAAATCACACATAGAGATTGAGATAGAAGAGAGGAAGAGGTCATACCTAGGGTCCCACCGAAGGATTGAACCATTTTAAAGAAAAATAACAAGAAGGGGATTCCAATTTTTGCAACTTTTTCTGCTAATGTTTTGTGTTAAACATGTAGATGATCAAACTTCCCCAATGCGACAACTCCATTTGCCAAATCACACCCATTCAAAGCAAGCGACTAGTGGAAGTTGTTTCTCCTCCATCTCCATTTCACATTACTACTTGAATGCCCATCACCTCCTCCACCATTGTTCATTATGTTATTACTACAAAAGATGTGAAATGACAAAAAAATTGACCTTCAATAAATTTTTTTAACAACTCCATGTTACAATTATTTAATTTATGACAACTTACAAAAGCTAAAGCTATCTTACCTAAACTAGCTCCAATGAAAATCATTGTCACTGGAATTATCATAGACATGTCTTTAGAAAACACTTCCTTACCCTTGTTATGTTTAGACATGCATGACAACTTTTAATTGAATTTCTTTTAGTGTATCAAGAAATATAATATATATGACAAATGACAATTAGATTTTTACAATTGAAAGGTGATGAAAAACATATGTTATTTGTAAATTTTTGATATGCAGCCATCTATTTGTCAAAATGTTGAAACACAAAGTGTATTGCTCGTCCATCACATATGAATAATGTATCGATATTTTTTAATAATTATTTTATAATAATCATAATTATTTTTAAATGAAAGCTTTTTGTTCATGTAATTTGAAAAATATATCACCCTTATTTACAAAATACATATGTATCATGACATTCATGATGATAAAACAACCTAATGCATGATGCATCAATTCATTGTGATTTCTACACATTGCAAAATAAAGTGAAAATAATCATTGTTGATCATAATATTTATTATGAAATGAAAAATATGTTTACTATCGATTTCATTGACTTTACTCATGTGCACATATTTTCGAATTGGGACAAAAATCTGCTCATTAACTTCAAAAACATACAAATGTAAGCTCTTGATGAATGCCATCAAAGGTTAGTTGTAATTCAATGTTGGGAACAATGGCCATGGGAAGCATTGATTTTTTTACTTTTCTATGATGAATGTACAGACCATGTGGTGCATGTTTTTGCAAAAAAAAAAGTTTGAAAAAAATGTGGTAGGAACCATTGACTTTTTAATTTTGGTTATTGTATTAATAGAACATGTGTAACAAGTTTCTAAATTTAGGGTTTTGAGTGAATAGAATTTGGTTTAGGGTTTTTCAAATGGAGCTTTTTTTTTGTTGGCGATTGGGAGTTTTTGCTCTCAATGGGGTGGAGACAAGGAAGATCACTGAATGGAGATGTAGTGGTGTTTGATAGTATTGAAACTTGTGTGTCATTATTTTTTTATGTTTGGTGTGTGTGTATTGTTGTTGGACACATGATGACTGTGTGGCAAGGGAGTTGTCAAGTGAACTGCGTTTGACGGAAATCTTGCGAAGCAATGGCAAAAGGATGTGCAGACGTGAAGATAAGTAGTGTGGTTTTGGTTTTCTGAAATAGGGAAGTTGTTGAAGATTGGTTTTAAAATCTCTGTCTCAAATGGAAATGTAAGAGATTCCGCTGCACAATGTACTCAGAGAAGCAAAGTTATTATCTAAGGGTTGGTATTGATGGTTGAAGAGGGGGATGATGAGAAGTTTAGAGGTATCAAAAATGGTTAGAAACTTTTATCAAAGTGTGTGTTTTGGTTGATTGATATTTGGGTTTTGTTGGCTTGCATTTCAAGAGACAGTACCTTGATTTTTGGGAACTCCGAAAAATTGTAACAGTCCATTAAAGTTACGGGGTCAATCATACAAAGGAGGATTGTGGTTCTTTGTAAGACTTTTTGAAATAGTCGATGGGGGAAGTGGATATGTGTTGTTTTCCTATTTTTCTATTTTGTCAAGTGGAACAATGGTGTCAAGAACATTGGATTATGTGATCTACCTGGGCTAAGGGATTTATGTCATCGAATGTAAACATGAACTTGAATTCTTGTGGATGTCCAAGGTTTGTGTGGTTTGAAAACTTTGAAAAGATGAAAGAAGGCTAGTGGGCTCAAGAGAGAAAGATCAAAGCGATCTAACCCCTTAGAAACCTCAAACCTCTTGTTGATGAAAAAGGCAATATCTTATGTGATTACTAAGCAGAACTTGGGTGGTCTCTGGCTCATACTAGTGTGAAACTCTGAGAATGAATTTGCTATTCAGTGTGTATATGATTTGTATTCTATTTGTCTTGTGCCCTTGTTTTTTGTCACACATGTTCTAAACAACCTCACACAAAAGAAGGCTTGAAAATGATGAAAACCTAGTGAAATGGATATAAAAGGGGAGGACCAAAAAAAGAAGAACAAAAGCCCAAAGTACAGAAGAAGGGTCTGAAAATAGACCTTTCTGGATTTGAGATTGGTAGGCTGAGGGAATGGGTCGAAAATTCGAAAGGGTCTATTTTCAGACCCTTTCCGTAGGTAAAGACCAGAGGTGATTTTTCTTTCTGCTTTCCTCTATGCATAAAAACAAAAACTGATAAAATGTGAAAGATGATGCAAATATGCAAAGGGTACGTTACTGAGTTTGAAAACTGCACCGTCTGAAATGTGGAAGGCCCAGTACAACCTGTGACACAGGCGGTAGGTAGTGGGCCTTCCTCGTTTATGAAGGTAAAGTTTTCGATTACTGCAAAATTCAGGCTAGGGGAGCGTGCTGAAAATACAAAGGAAAAATCACGGCAGGTCTTTATGGCACCAAAATGTATGGTAGGCATGACCCTTAACTTTTTTTTTATTGAATTTCTAAACCATGTCATGTCCGTTCTTACACAAAAGCCTTTGAAAAGGTCTGGTACGCATGGGCTCAACATAAAGTGGAATCTAAGGCATGGTCCTGCTTGGTTGATTTACCGCCGATTGGCATGGAGTGTGGGTTTATGTGAATGTTGCGCTCATCTGGCGATTTGGAAACTTTCTTTTTTGGAATCTGGCAAATTTGGGCCATTTTTTTCATGGAAAATCCTTTGTATAGGTTGAAATTATATTTTTCAGGTCGAAATTTGGCAAAATTTTGCCCAAACAAAAGCACTGGTTTGGAGGATAGGTTATACCAGAATTGGACGAACTTTTGGGAGGATAGCTTCTACCATTTTCTTTTGTGGTGAATTCTTTTCAATTTTGTGAAATATTTTTGAGAAAAATTTGGAAATGTAGCTCAATTGTGATTTAAAAAAAAAGAAGAATGGGGGAAAATCTGCCATATTTTCAAAAATTAAAGAAAATCAGTGCTCTCTGAGTCCAATTTTTTTCTAGTTTGGAAAATTTTGGAAAAATCTGGTTTTTTTTTCCCAGTGTAGTTTCAACTTATTTTTTGGGGAAAATTTGCCAAATGTTCCACCTCACAAAAATTGAAAAACAGTACTGTTCACAACTCAAATATTATTGCTTAGGCCTCACTCAAGAAGGTGAAGGTGCTAGTGTCCGTGCCACAGTGAACCAGCACCGACCAACACATTGAAGGATTATTTTTCCATTACATCTTTGGCATTTTAGAAGGATCTTTATTTTAAACTAAATCTTGATATGATTTTTTTCTGTTTTCCATTACTTTGGAATGTATTTTTGCTTTGTACAACTGGGTTTTAATACATAATAGGAACCATCCAATCCAAGGCTAATGTTTACTCAGATCTGGATGACCATTATTACTGAGTTAATATTTGGTTTCACCTTGGTATCCAATCTGTAGGAAGTAGGTTTCATATATAGGTAGATAGGTTAGGAAACTAGGTAACTATACAGTAATTAGATAGTTTATACATAGGTAAGGGCTATTTATACTACCTACTTACTAGGTTAGTAGGCGGGCAAAGAAAAAAAAAAACTGAGGTCATCACCATGGTTAGCTTGGGAACTTGAACCCAACAGACAACTGTTTCCCAACCAATTACCATTCATCCTTCATGGTGCCCTGGTGGGTGCTGGTTCACTGTGGCCCTAGTTGATTTCTCTAATATCTCGTTGCCTCGCATTAACTGGCCCATTTTGTTGGCGTGGTAGGCAAGGATATTGTGTTTAGATTCATTATAGAGTATAGTAGCTTAAGGGATTTTGCCTGCTACATATTAGGTCCATTTTTATATGAGGATTTTTGAAAGATGATATTTTGGCTTGTGTTGAAACTAGAGATTAGTTACAGAGTTATAATATCGTGAAGAATTTTGGTTTGTTTTAGAGGATTTTTTGAAGATTATATTTTTGCATGGTGAAGTATTTGAGTTTTCATAATTCTTCTTTTGCCTAAAGATACTTTTTAATGTAAATGGCAAGGCAACAGTGTGACACACCCCTTGTTTTTATCCCATGTGCCTAATTGAGAGTTTCCAAAATTTTCACGTTGCTCTATCGGTAACGGAACAGCTTTCGCCTATAAAGCCAGTTGTTTCCTTTGGCTGAATTCAAACCCACAAGTGAGTGCTTCAGGATTAGGTTCAGAAACTCCCCACAACTTCAAAGTTCCAGTTGCGTGCAGAGTTGAGCTCCAGTCTTCGACGTAGCAGCAGATTGTGAAGTTTCAGTGCAATCCATTGTTATCACTACTGGACTGGACCTTGCTGTCCTAATTCCGACTTTCTGCAAGCAGCAATGTCCCTGTCGACTCCTCCAATGTTATAGGTAGGTGTCTCGGGTGCAGCCTCTGGAGTTACATGTCAGCTTACTCTTGAGTATTACTAGCTTCTTGTACTGTTTTCCTGTGCCAAAGAAAGTTTTGGTTCGGGGTGCCGTTGTTCAAGACCTGGACGCTTCTTTCGGTTTTGTGGTACATACATCAACGATCCCTTCATCAGGTATTTTGTTCTACTTTCTGTTGAAGAATCCCCACTTTTTCTTGGTTATTGTACATGTTTTCACAGTCTAATTGCTGGAATTTTGAAGTGTCCACAACCTTTATCATCTGGTTAGCTAATTTGCATGATTGTCAGAGGATGCCGATGTCGTGCTTTTCATTCACTATTCCATTTCGAAGTATTACTGGTCTGTGATTGCTTTAAGGTGGAGCGTAGAGTTTGTGAAATAGCTGCGGGTGAAAATTTTCTCTCCTTCTGCCTAGTCTTTCTCAAATTTTTGTTGTGCGACAATGGTTACACTTGGGACTCACTGACCTTGCAAAAATGGCGAGTAATTATCTGCAGTGCTTGCTATATCATTGAACACTTATTTTTTGTGGAGGACGTGCGACAAGCATCTTTCAGCTTGAGAGGTGTCTCGTGTTATCTGGGAAATAATGGCGCAATACACTTCTGAGGGCAAAGAAATCTCTGACTTAGATTCTCATGAAACTGAGGAGTCTTCTGAATCTGTTGAATTCATATCTGTTGGCGCCAGTAATCATGATTTGGAATCATATGTCCACAAGAGATTCAAAGACTTGCAACTTGAGGAGGCTCCATCAGATGAAGAGGACAACGTCGAATTTTGGGTTCATTGGCGCAAACATAATTTGCGCCGACGTTTTTTGCGCGAACGTGGTAAGATATACGAGGAGGCATTGGGAAAGGCTCGTCCACTTGACGACACAAGGAGTGAGGCCGAAAGGGAAGAGTACGTCAAAAGGATAGAGGATCTTTTGGTGTGGGATAAGGTTTATGCGGACTTTGAATCATATCGACATGGGGAGCCAACTTGCGGAAGGATCGAGTGCTGGGCTGCGGGAGGGAAGTTTGTGAACATCGTGGTGGCCCTGCTACGGCGCAGAGGAGCTGATGATCCGATCTCAGGGACCGAGGGACCTCAAGCTGATGATCCGAACTCAGGGACCGAGGGACCTCAACCGACACCAATCAGCAAGGAACTTCTAGTTCTGGTAATCGCTGCTGAGAACAATGATCTCAAAATGGTTGAAACCCTGAAGGATATCGCAGTCGCTGACGAGAGCTTCAAATCTAATTGACCACATTTGGACCTTACTCCTTACGATTTGTTTGACAGTGACTGCACTGAACCTCTATACACATTGCTCCCTAGACGTATGTTCTGGTTATGCCCGATTGAGGCAGCTGCTAGAATGGGGCACGTTGACATCGTAACGACACTTATTCATTCGCTAGAGGCGAAGATAGAGTCCAGTCAGGAGAAGATGAGGAAGGAGGCCAGTGAGAAGGTGATGAAGAAAGAGGTCGGTGAGGCGACGATGAAGCGAGACCTCAGTAGTTTTATGGCGTGCGAGAAAAGGAAATGCCGAAGAGCATTTCGTTGGGCTGTGAGAATGGGGCGTCATGAAGTAGTCAAACTTCTTATCGACAGGGATTACATTGTCGATTTGAATAAGGCATTCAATGTGCGTCGACTGTTGGATAATGCAGACGTCAAGTCCTATGGTCCGTATCAGACTCCACTAGCATTAGCTGTGCTCAGTGGACACTTCGAAGTTGTCAAGGTCTTGTGTAAAGCCACAAAAGGAGGCATAAGAACTGATGCAAAAACTGAGAAACGAAAAAGTGCTATTCAGATAGCATTCGAGAAAAGCCGTTACAGAGCTAATGATACAGTCAATCCGAACCCTGTACAAGAGATCTGGAAGTACATAGTGCAAAGACCTGAAAGCCGAAGAGAAGTGAAGAAACTGACCGAGGAGAGGAAGGTCCACGTGGATGCAATAAACGCTATTCTTGTTGGGACCGCGCTGATTGCAACTGCGACTTTTGCCGGATGGCTGAGCCCGCCTTTAGGATACTCATCCCCGCCTGGAACGGATGGTCCTTTTGCTTCTGTTGAAGGTCATCCTATTTTGGAAAATTTCTGGGTTTTCAACTCGCTGTCTTTCTTCTTTGCTATTGCAACCTTCATGGTGGGAGCGAATGTTGCACTTCCCCCAGGACAAGACGATTACATCGGAGACGTGGTGGAGTCCTTACGGTGGAAACTTACACTAGCTTATTTCCTTGTGAGTGCTGCAGTCTTCTTTGTCATTGGTGCATTCGCTTGTGCTGGGTTTGCAGTGTTGCCACCCATTCCCAAGTATACAGTCAATATGGCGCTCACGGTTGGCATCGGTGTGACTGTTGTTGCCGTTGTCGTCTTCTCAACTTTTTTTGGACACATGTTTACAAAGTCTGGTTGGCAACAGCTCAAACACAAAATGAAGATTCATTGGCAACAGTTTGGACTCATGTTTACGAAGTCTGGTTGGCAACAGCTCAAACTCAAAATGAAGTGTCGTTGTTGGCAACAGTCCAAAGACGAAATGCATTCTAGTGATGACGACGAAATGGAGTCTAGTGATGATGACTGAGGTTCTAGCGATGGCGACAGTCTGCCGCTGTTGTTCCAACCCCCGCCCCCAAAAAAAGAAAAACAAAAAAATTCACAGAAAATTCCATTTGTAATAAGAAGGATCGAATGAACTCAAAAGTGAAAACCCAGTTCCTTGCATAGAAAATGACTAATTTGTGTGCCTTATTATTATTTAGATGAAACGTCTCTATCTATGAAGCAAGGTAGTTTGTTTGTTTTTTTCTGTTTTGTACCGATGAGATCCACCTAACCAGGATGCTTCAGATCGCGTTCTTGGTCTCTTTGGAAAGCTCTCGAGGAGGAGGGGTGCATCGGCTTCGTTTCATGGCATTTGGACTTGCAGTGTAAAAGTTCTTGAATATTGAATGATTTCTTCACTGAAAATTAAATTAAATTGTAACTGAAAATTTGGGAGGAATTGGAATGTGCCTTTGGTGTTGCTGAAAAGATCTTGATGAGGAGGATTGAATGAAATTTATTTGGTAAGATTTGGATTCAGAAGGTGGGAGATATTGGATTTTAACTGATTTCTGCCGCTGAAAATTCAAATAAATTCCAAAAAACCAGGCTTTAGACAGAAAAATCAGTTGAGGAAGTGGTAACACTTGGGCCTACTGCACAGGCCACACTAGCGCTACTTGAAGTCATAATTTTGATTGTCAAATTAGTGTTGGATTTTAGTGCCAAAGTGAAGAGGCCATAGATCAATAATATCAGAGTTTTCCATCAGCACGCTTCAAGTGCTTATGTAATGAAGGTTTTTTAAACTAAGTAGTACATTTGTTAAATTTGGAATAACTTTCGATAACCTTAATAACAAGGTGTGATGCACACAAAGGCCCTGCCAGGGCAGACATATAAGATTTTATTTTTATTTTATTTTGACTATTGTGAGTTAAATTTGTAAATTAAACTAAAATTTGTTAAAGTAAATTATTGCTGGTTGTTTCACTTTCAAGACTAACCAAAGCTTTCATCATCATCATGATTTGATATGTGCCTATTCTTTTTGCAAGTTGCTAGAAATTTTCAAAGAAAGATTTATGAATTTTGAGCTTGGAATGGGGAAAATGCATTTTTATTTGTAAAACAAAGGTTTATGAAATTTGAGCTTGGAATTGGAATAGGACAAAATCTAGAAAATGGGATTTATGAATTTTGAGAATGAATTGGAGTTTGAAAAATACTTAGAAAATGAAATTCATGAATTTTCAAAGTGGAAGTGGAATTGGAAAAACGCTTTGAAAATGAGATTCATGAATTTCGAACTTGGAATTGATATGTTGTGCATTTGACTAGCAAATGATATGTCATGCATTTGACCAGCAATTATTATTTATCAATGGAGACACATTTTGAACCAATGGCAAGAAACAGAGATTTGTGATTTTTGATTTTGGAGTTGCAAAACTTGGAATTTTGATGTTGGAATTGTAAAATTTGGAATTTTGATTTTGGAATTTTACTTTTGGAATTCAGATGTTTTGAAATTGTGCCTGCAAAACATGACACAAAACAGTTCAGGGCTTCTTCTCAGTCTTGCATACCAGCAAGCTAACAACTCCATGACTTCATCCCTGGCTATAACCCAATAGCAATTTGTGAAACAAAATCATTCTTAGCTAAGTAGTCACCAGAAAAAACCTGTTAGAGCCTGATTGGCCAAACATAATCCTCTTGCCTTACTTGGCTTGTCTTGTTGCTAATATCTTGTTTTGCACTTTCAAGGTTGGCAGCAAAGCCTCCATGTTGATCTGATAAAGACATCAACTCTGCTTGGAGCTTATCAACCTTAGCTCTTACAATTTCCAGGTTTGTAGGTACATTCCCATGTTCAGCTGAAGAAACTGAGCTTGCAATTCCACAATCTTTTTCCAAACATTCTTGATATGTGAAGCAGAATTTGCATGCTGAATTTACAATCCTAAAATCTCTTTTTAAACTCTTTCAAGTTCTGCCTATTGCTGAGTCCCCAACCCTATAACATCTCTTTCAGCTCTGCCTAGCTCAGCTTGTATGCCTACTATGTGTTCTTGAGCTGCATTTCCCCCTATGTATATTGCCCAAACCAATGCCTAACACTGCATTAACCTGGGCCCACCAATTTGTGGCTTTCTCCCACAACTGCAATGAATTCTGGGCTTCAATAGCAACTGCATCCAACATAGTAGTAGTATGTTCTAATTGAAAATTTTCTTCTAATTGAACCTTCATCCCCTCCCTCAAATCTTTAGCCTTCTCACTTTCAGCAATAGATAGTGTCATTTGTGACTTCATCAACTCTTCATGTGCAAGTAGCAAGTTCTTCTTCAATGTGGTTATCTTCTGTCATCAACACACCAAAAACAAATTCAAAAATTCAAAATAGTCTCTAGCGCCATCCATTTGGAGGTAGATTGTTTGGATCAACAACAAAGTAAATTCCACATATTTCACACCAAAAATTTGGAATCTAATATTCCAAAGAAAAGATGCATGTGCCTCTACATTGTGAGTGGGGCATCTAGAGCCTAGTGGCCAACATAGCCTTGGTGGGAATATGAATGTGCTTGTGGATGATGCACATGGCCTCTATATGTGGTCTCCAAACATATTCATTGTTGCCTTCACAAATGCAAAGCTGAACTATCAATTTTTGATTTTTATTGATCCATCATTTGATTTAGTCCCACTCCAATTGTTGCTTCTGCACCCATGACCAAACCATGTATCATGATGTGAACTCGACTTTTAGTGGTTAAAAGTCAAATTGGCAATTTGACTCCCGGCCTTTCTTTTGGCCATAACATGTGTTTCAAATGTTTAAATGGGCCATGCAAGCCCATTTTAAGCATCTATGTTCCGAAAGCTTTCTAATGATATATGGAACTCTTCAATTCAATGGGTTTTGACTCTTGTAATTGCTTTCTGAAAATTTGGGAATCCATCAAGATTCTAACTTCCAAAGTGGGAGCTCATTTGGGAGTGTGAGGGATCATTCCCTCACACTCTCCTACACTCCTGGGCACACGAAATGTGTCTCTCGAGCTTCCTTCTTGGCCCGCACCCTTGCAAGTCCTTGTCTTGGTCGCAAACCCAAGGCTAAGGTTACGACAATCATTTTGAATCTTATGAACTAACTACATCAAATGTTTAAATTATATATTTTTTAAAAGGAATCAAAAGGAATACATAAAGTTATATAATTCATTTCAAACTTTTTGTACAACAAAAACACGCCTTATTCTAAAAAAGTACATGTTCATTGGACGAATTTGATGAATAACCAAATTATACAAAAATTTCAAATTTTAAAAATTTTAAAAGGAGGATTATAAGGAAAAGGACTCGTTTTTAAAACCATTTAACAAAACAATTATGTTCAGTGGATTCAAAATGTTTAATTTTAAGTGTAAATCACATGTGCAAGAAATAATCTTGCGAAAAAACATGTTTGGTTCTCCATTGAAATCCATTTTGGGATTTTCTATGTTTTTTAATTATAAACCAAAATATTCATACACAATTATGTATGAATGTGAAAACTCACCATCATCACATGAATTATCTTAAATTAAACTATTCAATTTTTCTCACTTGAATTTTTTCAATTAAATGTTTGTTACTTAAATTTGTTTCAAGTGCTTGAGTCCTTTTTCCTTTTCTTGGAACCCCAACCATGACTAAGCCCTCTTATGAGTTTCACCGACAACATATTCTCAAAATAGCTACATTCACCCCAAAGTTGCCAAAACTTTGAAAATCCCATAACCATCATTTCTTTTGCAACAATTTTAATCACAAACCCAAAACCCAAATCATTTAAAAAACCCATTGGAACAAACTAAACAAGTGTGCACGCACTCACACAAACACAAAAAATCAAAGAAAATGAAACACGCACTTCACAAAACAACCAGGTCAAAAAAACACACAAATTAGAGGAAAAAAAAAAACATGTAACAATAAATACACCTCAAGGAAGAAAAGGTGTACACTACATTTGAAAGGAGCCAACACAAAAACATAAGGTTGCACAATGAGGCACATTTTGCCCATGAATTCAAAGTATGAACATTATGACTACTATTATTGCCATCATTGCCACCAAATTGCATTAAGACCTTTGATCAAATGCTTATATTTTTCCCCCATCTCTTTGTTGGGATCTTTCAATTGCCATAGTAGGAAAACATTTTGATGATTTCGAAATAGTAAAAGAGAAGAAACAATTTGTTGACAACTAGATTATTATGACTTACACCCTAAGCTATGGAGCACATGGATGAATATAAAAAATGATCAGTGTTCCTACTATGTACAAGCCAAAATAGGTCTTCTAAATGTAATCTACCTATTGCCCCCACAATGAAGATGGAGGGAAGAGGTACGTTCCAAGTGTTGTGGTAATTGGGACACCATGGAATGGTATTTAGTTTTTTTTTTAATTTATTTTAATATGAATTATAATTTTTTTGGAAAATGTTGTCATAATCAAATCATTGGGCAATGGTAGTTAGGTTTTTCTAATTTTTAAATATTGATTTCAAAATTTTAAATTAAATATTTTTTTCTATTTTTTCTTTTGCAAACCTAAACCTATACATATAATATTACTTCTATAAACCTATAACTGTAATTTTCCCATTCCTTTGTGATGGAGCCAAAAGGCAAGTTGAAAAAAATTTAATGTAGTGTAGTGTTTGTCAATTTTTAATTTGTTTCTCTCTTTTTTATTGAATTATTCAAAAAAATTGATAATTTTTCAAGTTCTTTTAAAGAAAATAAATGTTATTTTAAACTATTAATGTTTTTATAGTGAACCTGATTAAAGTAATTTATTATGGTAAACTAAAAACCACTAATAATAAATTATTCTAATTCAAATAAGGTAATTATTGTAGTAAAAAAAATTAGGAAAATTCCAAAATTATAGTTTAAACATACGGCAATTTAATTACCAAGGTTTCATCCATTGAAATCTTATTACAAGAATATTAATTAATTTACAATTTTTTTAATTGAAATTTTCACATTTTTTAATTTAAAATTATTATGTTATATTTAAAATTTAAAAATTTTAAACATATGTACATACTATTATGATATTATAGTAAGTTTGATAAATTTGATAATTCTATATGGTGGGTTCAATTTCCATTTCATGTTTATGTTCGTTTCAATTATGATAATTATGATTAATCAATCAAGGTATTTTTTATTTTAGGTATAGTAATTACCATAATTATTATGATAATTTTAAATTTAATAAGTAAAGCAATTTGAACAAATCTATTGATTGTAAATTATTGTTTTCAAATTGTGAGAATTGTTCACAAAGCATTATCAAAGTTGCACTATGCCAAAACATGGAAAATATGACTACATAAGTGACTAGCACTGTAATCATGAACCACATATCATATGACTAGCCATGACTACATAACTGCTAGTCCATATGGCCTTTTGGTATTTACTACTAGTTGCAAAAAATGGCATAATCATAAATGCCATTTGCAACTATGTCCTCCATGACTACAAGATGTTTTCAATGGCCAAAGTTTAATTTTAAAATATAATTATAATTTATTTTGATTAATGTCTTGCTACCATGTGGTAACCTAGAATGCATTCAAATTTTATTATCCATTTATGAATGTCCACGTGACAATCTAGAATATTGAAATAATTTTTCCTACCCAATTATATGATGCCACATGATAATCAACTTTTAATCAAATAATGACACTTGCCTTGGCCACCTACTAAGCTAGAAGACCTATGTTAAGCACCCTAGGTTAAGCAACCTAGCCTGCATGCTAGGTTAGGCTAGGCAACCTAACTGAGGCTATGTGTTAATTGCCTAACCCTCCTCCTAGGAAGGCTATTCCAATAATACTCCCCTAGGAACCTAATAAACACATAGGATGAAGGCAAGAGGACTTGAACCCCTCACCTCCAATTTGAAGGGCAATGTTTTTTGCCATCACACTACCACATTGTTTATGTAACAAATTAAAGTATCACAAAGATATAAAAAATAAGTTTTTCTAGCCTAGATTAGCCTTTGCCTCCTTAGGCCTAGGCCACCCAATAATTTAGCTAGGCCTCCATAGGTTGTTTTAAACAAATCCGAGTCTTCTTAGGGTAAACCTAAGCAACTTAATTTACCTTGGGTGTTACTTAAGTTAAATTAGCTTATCTAAATTTAACCTAAATTAAACTAAAGTATAATAGGCTAAACTTGGCAATACTAGATTATATTTTGTTAAACTAGGTTATATTGTGTTATATTAAGCTTAATTTGGCAAAAGTAGGTTATTTAGGTTAAACTTAACTACATTTGGTTATATTACATCAAACTTAGCTATACTAAATTATACTTGGCTATATTTGACCGTGTTAAGTTAAACTTGGTTATATTAAATTATATTTGGTTAAACTATATAATATTTGGTTAAATTTGGCAAAAGTAGATTATTAATGTTCAACTTAGTTATAATTGGCTAAACTAGGTTATATTTGGCTATATTAGGTTAAACTTGGCAAAAGTAGGGTATTTAGGTTAAATTTGGCTAAACTCGGCTTTACTTGGCTATACTTGAATATATTTGGCTAAATTTGGCTATGCTAAATTATATTTGGCTAAATTATGTTATATTAAACTAAACTTGGCAAAAGTAAGTTATTTAAGTTTAATTTGGCTATACTTAGCTAAATTAGTTTATATATGGTTATATTAGGTTTAATTTGGTTATATTAAATTATGTTTGGTTAAACTAATCTATATTAGTTTAAATTTAGCAAAATTAGGTTATTTAGGTTTACTTGGCCATACTTGGTTATACTAAATTATATTTGGTCAAATTAATCTATACTAAGTTAAACTTGGCAAAATATAATTAAACTTGGTTAAATTAATATATACTTGGCTAAATTAGGTTATTTGAAGTAAATTAGGTTAAACTTGGAATTTTTTTATAAAATTTAGATATTTAGGCAAAAATTGACAAAATTAAATTATGTAAAAAAAATTTGGTAAAATTTGGGTACTTAAACTAAAGTAGTCAAAACTTGGTTAAATTTGGTCAATTCAAAATATTTAGGTTAACTATGTCAATTTAGCCTATTTTGGTTAAATTTTGTTGGATTGGATTACCTAAAAAATATTGGGGCAAAATTAAGTTATTTGTTAAGTTAAGTTAAAGAAATATATTTAAATTAAATGAAACTACTTAAATTAAACTTATAAACTAAATTTAATGGAAATCAATTTTATAAAATAAATTGAAGATGTTAAACCTAGATGTTTAAATTCAATCAAATAAAATCTAGAAGTTAATTAAAGTAGGTTAAAACAAAGCCAAACCTAGGTAAATGTAAGCCAATATTTATTTAAAATTTTTCTAGTTGGTTAAACAATGTGAATTATACTCAACATGATTATTGATTATGTAGTCCTAATTTATAATCATATAATTACCTAAAGTCATATTTCTAATCATGTAATTTTAATAATGGTTATAGTCAAAATAATGACAACAATTGAGATCCAATGACTACATGACTATACTTGGACAATAATCGCAAGCTATCCTAATCATGAAAACCATGTTTTGGCATAATATTGGGTGGTCCAAAACCAAGGCCATGACGAACCAACACCCACCACCACACCATCCATTGGATGCTTGTTATTATTCAATTGTGGATGAACTTCAATTGTGTTAGTATATGGTTTCACCTTGGTAACCAATTATGTAAGAAATAGGTTTCATATAAAGGTAGATAGGTAGGAAAACAGATAAGCCTAAACTCTACCTATAGAATTCTTGCTAATGTCCATTCATTTTCAAGTTGACAATCAAGTTCCCAAAAGGTGGTTTCTTCAAACAACACTTTATGATGTCCTAGAAATTTCAAACCATGTTAGACATGCGAAAAATGGTTGTAAGTTTTGGAACCTATAATGATTCATCCACTAATTATATGTTTTGTTCACAAACTTTTTGCAATGGTACCATAGTGAATAGTAGGTTCATAGGGTCTTTGCTAAATAATCATTTAATTTTGAAATTTTCATTTCAACACATAAAAGTATTTCCAAATATTCCAAAAGATGCAAAACTTCAAAAGGTGGACAAAAAGCTTGAAAAGCTTCAATGCAAGAACTTCACCTTGGAAGTTTTCAACTATTACAACATTCCCTATAGTTCAAGAACAACTAGTTTTTATTTGTGCAACCTCATGTGTTGCACATTGCAAATCATGTGTCTCTAGAGAAAAAAAATCTTACACTCAAATTCATAACTTGTTTGAACAAAGAAACATGAACAAAGAAATTATGGTAGATTGAACCTATTGTAGCTTTAGAGCTCCACCACTTTCTTTTAAAAAAAGATCACAAACTTGAAACCTTCTTCAAGTCTTGGATATAGTAGTCCATTGATTGATTACTAACAACAACGTTGGTCGACAATCAAACCTTGGAATTGAAGAAGAGAAAGAAAAAGATCTTAGGATTGATCATTTATCACACATACATGCAGAGTGGATGATGATTCATAGACTAGTGTTTATAACCATTTGGAGTCATTATCATCTAGAACTTAGAAAAGTAGGACTATTCATCATCATGATGGTAAGTGATCTTCAATCCTTTATTGATCATTGAATCATATTTGTAGTATTGTTTATTTATTTTCTTTAGGTTTGTGTTAAATCTACCACATTTCACGAATTGATGATGATATTTTAAAGATATTCTTGCATCTAACTTGTAGTTTTTTGTTTTTTCTTCATTTGGGTTTGTGTTAATTTTGTCACATTTCGATTCATGATGTTTTTAAAATTTGCTTTGATTTTCTTTCTTTCTTGTAGCAAATTGGTATCCTTGACATTTGTGGTTATTCTTTGGGTTTGTGTTTTTGTTGCATTTCAAAGACTAACATTCTTGAATTTTGTGGTGGTTTTTATTTTTTTTAGATTGTAATTTTTCTTGCACATCTAGATTAATATTCATAAAATTTCACAACATTAAGTTTCTTTCTTCATGGTCATTGTATTTTGGGATTTGAGGTGTTTTGTTTTTCTTTCAAGTTAATGATTATGCCATATTGGATTGATGACATTCTTGATATTTGTAGCATAACTTTCTTTTTCCATTATGATCATTGAGGTTTTCTTGAAATTTGTTACATTTTGTTTTTCTTATTTGGCACATGGCTTTTCCACACCTAGATTGATGATATTATGAAGATTTGTAATGTATTAACTTTTCTTCATTGGATTTGTGTTTTTCTATTGCATATGGATTTAATTTGATTTCTAAACTTTGATTGTTCAAGATTATGCCATGATTTGGAATATTGTCTTTTGTTGGTTGAAAGCAAGGTTTGTTGGACGGATGTAGTCACAACATTTAAAAATATCAATTACTACTATTGCAAGAATCAAAGGATTTTTTTTTTATTCCACATCTTTTACTTAGAGATGATTATGACAGGCACAATAACAAAACAACAAATTTGACAATCCTTCATTCATTCACATAATTAAAAGAATCACAACAACAAAAATAAAAAGAACAAACAATGATTCAAATTCTTTTCTTTTATAACTTTGCAATTAAACTTCTTCTCAAATAAATGAAAAGAATTACATAGTCATAGATAAAAGTTGTTAGTTTATGTCTTGAAAAAAATGCAAATTTTGCATTTTTTTTACACAAAAAAATATACGATACACAATTTAATGTTGTATATAGTTGTGATTAACTTTCATCACCATGAAGTTTTTTCATGCCATGCACATACCATTTTTTTTGCTTGGATCATTTTGCTTGGTGTAAATTTAATTTAAGTGCCATATTCAAAAACTAGAACAAATCTCATTGTCAAAACAATTGATATTTTTTTAGAATGAGAAAAAGTAGTAACAACAAAAGGTTAGAGGGAATTGACTAAGGGAGGAAAATTAATTGCATATCCATATTCCAACTCTTGATTAATTCTTCCATCTCTTTGTGAACCCAACACCTAGAATCATAAAAATTCCCAAAACCCAAGTAAATTTAGATCAATATGTATTTACATCTAGTTTTTGAAAGGTTGGTTCGCTTTGAATACTACTCCAATCCACTTTCAATTCATGAATGTACACAACTTAATGTGCAAGATGGGTAATGATGATTTTATTTAACCTTTAGATCATTGGTCCAAAGTGGTTATGATCTTTCACCCCAAAAAAGCTCATGTCATCCATGTGTTAATAGCTCATATACCAAAATATTACATACTTCAATTGTTTCCCCCAATTTTGTAGTACTACATACAAGAAATGCTTTAAAAAGGCCTCCTAAAAAGCCACTTTAGTAGATTGGTTTTCCTCACATAGCTCACTTTTAATATACTATTTAAAATATTATTAAAATTATTTTTTTTGGAATAATTTGTAAATTGATATGGTTTCAAATTGTTTTGCAGGGATATGGTAGGTTGGAAACCACATGTCATTTTTCATATTTGTGAAAATTGAGATTCAAAATGAATGTTTATGATCAAGTTCAATTGTGATGAATGCAATGTTATTAACCTTATGATTGCAATGGGAATGCTTGAAATGAATTGTATGATAAATGGATTAGTTATTCAACAAATGTGTTAAAAAACACAATATGTTGTGCAATATGTGGATTAACCAAACTTAATTATCAACATAAACATTTCAAAAAATAAAATAATGTGTATGATAATTTAAATATTAATGAATTTAAGTGTGCACTTTATGGCATTGCTAATTGCTTATTATTTAATTATACGATTACTTCAAATGTAAAGGATATATATAATGTTATATTGAACCTGATGCACCAACATATGTAAAATATGTTGGTTTTCAATCACCAATTTATATGAAAACATTTTTTTCGGAACATCAATATTATATATAATTATTGTCTTTTTAAAACATTGGATTATATATAGTTGGGGCAACACTAGTGAAATAATATATTCAAGTTTTTTAAATAGTCCTTTATTGAATTGGGATGGTATTTTAAATAAGGAATATTTCATCATGATGTTGTTATATATTTTGGGTGCAGTTATGGTAGTAAGAGCCAAAAGCAATCGTAACCATTGTTTAATTCTATTTGTTTACACATGTTTTTACATCAAAATAATAAGTTAATTTTTTTTCACATTATCAAATATAATATCTTATTCGATAAATGTAAAAAATATGGAATTATTTCATTAACATTTGAACCTTCAAAAATAATGTAAAAGGACTTGTAACCACTACTTTTAAACAATAAATAGACTTGTAAATGGACTTGGAAAACTTTGAAAATGACATATTTTTGTCAAATTTTTAACACAAACTATAACAAAATAGTATAAGGATTTCTTTTAAGACCTTTTCCAAGAATATTCCCCAAAAGTAGTCACTTAAAGGGGTGCTAGTGGCCCCCATTAGCCCATTTACACCCTTTTATTTCTCCCCATTTCTCCCCCAAAACATGGAAAATATAAATAATACATGATTATTTTTTAATAATATAATGAATTCAATAGCATTTTCATTTAAAAATATATCATGAAAAATTTATAATTCAATCTAATGGATTAGAAGATAATACAAAAATATATGACTTTAGAAATTAGTTTATTCCTTTTTGTATTTACACATGGATATGGTGTTTAAAGTGGTAAAACATTAATGCATGAATATTTAAAATTTTGGATGAGTTCATTATTCTCATCATTTATATTGTATAAACCATATTTATTAATCATGTATGATCTTTGACAATCACTTCAATTAATTATACGTACTTATAATATTTGTTTAAAAAAAATACAAATCATCTAAACAAAAAACCCATAAATGATTGATGCAAAAAAATTAGGATATATAATAAAATACACATTTCCATCACCATTTAAGGTTCTCCTACATGGCATATATCACAATTACAAGATTTATTAACAATGGTAGAAAAATTTGGTACGCCTCATTTTTTTTAAACTTTAATTGTAGATGAAATACATAAAGATAGGAACATAAAAAATTCCTTGACATCATATTTCTTTGACTACAAGATTTTAAGAACTATGTACAATGGCGACCCACACATGCAATTTTTACCATATAGGAAAACCCATCTTTGGGTGGCACCATTAACAATTACTTCAAGGAATTCCTTAAAGAACCAAAACTCACCAAATCATTTTCCTAGGACATTTTTAAAATGTTTTCACAACTATAATTTTTTTGGGTTCATGTTTATCCATTGCATGCTCAAAGTCTAGTTTGGAATTTTAAGAATGAAAATTGTTAGAATTTTATATTTCTAATAGAGATGGCCCCTTTAGGAATCAACAATAGCTTTAATTTGGAAATTCATAATTAAATTATACTTATTAAATTAATTAAGTAATTAAAAAATAGAATAACTTCAAAATACCTCATAAAGAAATTCTGAAAAAAACCTCAAATCATGTTTCAAATTTGTGTTCATAACTAAAAAGTTCAAGGATAGGAACTAATGTTACATTCTTGAAACTTTTTTTGAATGCAACTAATAGGAAGATCAAAAGACACAATATTTTTAATATTATCAAAATTTCAAAATTTATGAAACCTAATAATTGTATTCGTTAAAAAATATTTATTTATTTATTTATGTGTTTCCTATTATTTTTAAAGTTTGATGGGTCCAAGAAAATCAAGGTGTGACATTCCTAATGGTACCACCCAAGGATGGGTTTACCCATACCTTATGGTTGTCATATCTTGTCTACATAACCAATCATGCCAACATCAAGTTATTACAAAAACCACAAGCATGCTAATAATATAACAAAAATATGATTTTTGTCATTAGTAGCATTATGTTTGAATTGATTGTAAAAAAATTTTGATTTGTTTGAAATGATTAATTATGTTCCATTTGATTAAAATGAAAACTAAGTAGGTTTATTATCATTATAAAGTAATAATTATTTAGTCAATATCAACATCATGTTAAACACATAACATATGTGACACCCATGTGGAGTTGTTTGATTTGTCTAATGTGAATAAAATCAATCATTTAAATATGATTAAATATGACTATGGTAATGTTTATTTTTGTATTTATTTTTTGATTAAATTACGAAAAAATGAAAATGAATTATGAATAGCATGTTGTCATTTGTTATTTTTAATTATTAAAAAAGGAAAATATTTGAAATATAACAAAATGACATTTGAAAAAATGGAATATCAAATTTTAATTTTATTTCGTCTATTAAAAAAACTAATCTAGATGTCAAATTTGAACTAATTAAAAAATTTAATAAAAAAAACTAATTTCTTTAATAAAACTAAAAATGTGAATTTTAATTATATAAATTCAAAACTGAAATTCATTTCATTGTGAAAATTTTAAAAGTAAATGTTAATAAAATTATGATACTTGAATTTTTCCCAAATAAAAATTTCAAAATTAATGTATTTTTTTGCCACCTGGAATTTAAAAATTTATAGAATTCATTTAGATAAATAAAAATTAATGAAATTATTTAAAATTATTGTAATAATTTTACATTTTGAAATTAAAAGACATTATAAATTCAATGAAAATAATCAAACCAAGAATATATTAAATTACATTATGTACATGTGTAATCAATTTTATTATGAAAGTACTTAATTATATAATAAGGTCATAATGTGTGTTATTCATTCATTCATTCATTTGTGAGAACAATGTATATCACCATGCATAATGATTGTTGGATGGTAAAGGCCTTGGGTTTTGATTAAAAAGGTGAGGGTTAAAACCCTATTTTGGACATGTTGTGTTTGTGATGTCATCATGACAACCCATTGTAGGTTTGTTAAATCCCAAAATAACTAAATAAATAAAGGCATTAGATTCATATGTCCAATGCGACTATGGATTGATCCAAAATCTTTTATTTATTTATTTATTAAATTATGTATGCAATAATGTAATATTAATTTTTAAAATCAAATTAATATTGCCATGTTACTTAGTAGTTTAAATCATTTCAACCATTTTGGATAATATCTTAGTCAAAAAAGTAATTAATTTTTTTAATAAAAAATTAATTCAATTTGACTTTAGATTTTTTTTCCATTATTCATTGTGATTCAAATTTCAGTCATATAAAGCAACATAAAAACCTTGTCATGTAGTAATGTGAAGCCAAATGATAATGATATCACCATTACTACATGTTACCCTAATCCCTAGTGGGCCAACTCTATATATTTGCATTGATAAAGATGAAAAAATAACCTTGATTGCCTTTTTCATTTCTAACACACAAAATAACATCAGTTTGATAATATGTTTAATATTTGTTTCTTGTTTTGCAAACCTTTATTTTCATCGTTAAATAGCTAAAAGTTAATATTAGATGAGAAAATAATGAAGGTCAAATCTACACCTTTGCAAAAATGTTATTTTTTTCCAAATTGTTACTTGGGCCCAATCATAAATGGTAGTGAAATAATAAAGCTCATTTTTTTTTATCACAAGGTTTTTCCCAAATATTACTTTCCAATCTTCCCAAAAGCTCTTGAGGAATTTTTGCTTCATAACAAACTCATCATATGAGTCTTTCATAAATGCAAACATTGTTACCACTTGTTGAATCCAAAACCCATTTATTCCTATGTAAACAAGCATAAGACAAAATAACATAAAGTTCTTCAACAC
>Ga0209208_10000178_pt1 | contig 72814 bp, 50 predicted proteins | sample S1TSphfallax_3_FD_187694 | JGI IMG/M metagenome (GOLD analysis project Ga0209208, IMG submission 187694) | Host-associated microbial communities from peat moss isolated from Minnesota, USA - S1T2_Fd - Sphagnum fallax MG (SPAdes) (version 2) | ecosystem: Host-associated > Plants > Peat moss >... | reverse complement strand
CTGGATTTTAGGACCTCGATAGACAGTACGTCGGCCCGGTTGGCCTGTACTCGAGCTCCGTCACGGACGGATGTAGTAGTGGTGCACCTCCACTTGCCTGCTCATGTTGTACACGTAAAAATGAAAATCACATAGATGGTAGTGGATCCTGTTATGGGCTTAAAGCTCTAAAGTTGCAACTGCATAGCACAGATCTTTTAAAAGAAAACTCTGGGAATAGGAAATTCCAACCGACGGGCCGGGCCCGGTCGGCTTGAACGCCGAGCTTGGAAACCATAGATCTTTTGAAAAAAAAACTCTAAGAACAAAAAATTCCGGCCCAGAAACCACAGATCTTTTGAAAGAAAACTCTGAGAACAGGACGAGCCGGGCCCGGTCGGCATGAAACCCAAGCTTCGTCACGGACGGACGTAGTGAATTTATATATGGAATCGACATTAAGCAGTTTTAAGTACAATGGTTGTGACAACAAATGGGACTGGTGAGTCAAGAGCCCGTGCTGTTCAACATAAGCATCGAAGAGAACATCACATACGGCAGGAACGACAACGTGACAGAGATGGAAGTCGAAGCTGCTGCTAAGGCATCCAATGCTCACAAATTCATCACCAATTTACCATACGACTTTAACACTCTTGTGGGAGAGAAAGGGGTGCAACTCTCCGGCGGTCAAAAGTAACGCATCGCCATTGCTCGCACGATCATCAAAGACCCCAAACTTTTGTTACTAGATGAAACCACCAGCGCTTTGGATCGGAATCCGAGCATGTAGTCCAAGAGGCCCTTGATCGAGTGATGCAGAATTGCACCATCGTCGTGGTGGCGCATCGTGTGTCGACGATCCAAAATGCGGACATGATCGCCGTCGTCAAGAACGGCGCGATTGTGGAACAAGGGACGCATCGCGCCTTGTTATATATAAATTCATTACGTCCGTCTGTCCGTGACGGAGCTCGGGTTTCACACTGACCGGGCCGACATACTGTCTGTCGAGGTCCTAAAATCCAGGTCACTTTTAAAATTGTCCCCCCAATCTCGAAGGCTCAAAAACTATTCAGGACCTCAATCACACACTGTTACTTCTTTACTTATCGAGTCCTGAGTCCCGACCAATCCAGGTCCCAAGTCCCAACGCCCAGGCTTCAAAGACCCGAACGATAAAAAAAAACTTGGCCCGGGCCGGGAAGATTGGGCCATCTCTCAATCCTATTTAGGTTAACTGAAGTTGTGAAGATCAAAGAAGTTTTCAACACACATTAAGATATGTTTCCTTGGATCAGGTTCACCAGCAGCAACAATACAATAATGACATGCAGACTTTAAGTTGGCCAAAGTTCAGGTTCTTTACTGAGTTTGGATTTTTAAATGTGCACAAGACTCAATGCTTTTCAACAGGGTCAATAAAGAAATATGATTGGTTTTGGTTGGCTGGTCACAATGGTTCGCCCAGGGGATGATATTTAACTTATCCTCGCTTTACACTGTTGAGAGTGGTAATATATTATTTTATTTCTTTAGTTTTCAATATGTCCAAACAGGTATTAACAAATGCAAACAGGTACTTGCTACCTAGTTACAACATGTGTTCATCAAGTAAGAATCCATGGTACCCCCAAAATGAAAATGTAATTGCATAAGATAATCAACACAAAAAGCTCTATTCTCCCAAAAGAAAAATTAAGAAAATACAAAGAAGTTGTATACCTTGCATATGAAGCTGAAGTTCATATTCAAATTAAATCCTAACCAATAACTAGCCAATACTCTCTTACTAATATGTAAAAAAGAAATGCATGTTAACCAATAACTTATTAATAACCTACCTGACTAGTCCTCTTTAACTAATATGTAAACATTATGCATATTAACTAATAAATTATTAATAACCTATCCTACACACACAGTTTTATGTTTATTGGTGGGCTGGGGAAATAGCATGCACACTATTTGATAGATGGTAAACCCTGATAAAGGCCCACATACTAGGCGTTAGGTGGATTTACTCTTACCACTTTAATTAATTATACATTCAAAGCATATTCCTACTTAGATCACAATTTCCAGGAACTAGCAATGGGTTTCAAAGCTTCTCACAAAATGGTTGTTTCCACTTAAGTAGTGAATGTCACATTGAAGGTTATCAAAGTTGTAGTTGAGGCCGGTGTCTGAACCGCGTGTGATTGTTTGCCATTGGTCTTTCTGCCATTCAATAGTAATACTTATAATTGAACGTTTGGATGGAAAAAAAATTGAGTGGTCTCTTTGGTCCATTAGTCCAGAAGGATGGTTTTAGCTATTAAGGGTTGAACGCAATTCAACGTGAAGTTTTTCTGACCACAATTATGTCAGGTTAGCTTTTTGTAGTTGGGATGAAGTGGCACGTTTTAATGTATACAATAGACCAAGACTAGAAGCAAAGAAGTATGGTAATATTTTGCTATTATGGGTGCCATACAAACTGATTGGAGGAATAGATTGTCTGTCTTTACTAAATGAAATGTTTGCTCTAGGGGTGATTTGGGTCCATTTTTCCAACCTTTCAATGACACAAGCAAATGGGTTTAGGTTGATTATAGGGATGTTTTGGGCCATTTTAAAGAAAATTTCAGCAATAAGAGCAAGGGCAACTATATGGTTGAGCAGGTGAGTTTCTATTTTAAGGCATGCAACTGACCATTGATAAGAAAAACCCACACAATACTATAATGCACAAACTTCACTATAGGCAATTTAAATTTGATCTTTGGACCCAACAAATATGCACAATTATTAGCAACCCAAATCCAATCCTCGGATCCTACAAACATTTACTACCAACCCAAATGAAAAACTACAAGTTGATTCTTGAGCAATTTGCATTTCCCACCAAAAAGTTTAGCAAGTTACATGGGCAAAGCTAAAATTGCCTATTGAAGAAAACTCACTTTTTACTCTCAATTGTGTTTCTACAAAATATGTTCTCCCTGCCATATATCACAAAAGATCCTTCATATAACTTCTACCTCCTAGAATTAAAGTAGGTCAAAGTTCAAAAACAAAGACACATGATATAGAGGAGCAAAATTAAGGTAGAAAGTATATAGAACAATGAAAAAAGACAAATCTAATAGGAAGCATATGAATGAAAGAAACATACCTGACAATACTGACACCATGAACAAATGTAAAAATATATATCATAAATCAAGTTTACATAGAGAAAGCTACAAGAAATGCTTATAGATTGTTGGTTTGCACAATCTATTCCAAAGAGTTCTAAAGTTGAATGGAAGGCAAAGAGGACCAAATTTCATAAAGTTCAACCTCACTAGAACTTCAATTTAATACTCACAACTTGCACATTTACATCAGATGTCATTTTAATGTGGAAAAACTGAGGACTTTTACACACTCATAGATTTTACTAAACCATTAGAGACATGCAATTGCAACATATCTAAATCTAATTCATTTTTTTCATTTCTTGGCTTGTGTTTAGGAAAGAGGGAGGCCTACCACTTGTTGGGCTAAAATGCTAACCCCCAACTCCTTGGAGACTAGAACCAAGAGGAGTGAAGAAGTGGTGAATTTGACTATGTTTCAAAGGTGACGAAGTAACATGTTGGATCAACTAACAGACATGAAAAATGTGCTGCCTATTCTTGAAACATAACCAAGGAAAAAATCAACAAAAGTTAATCAAGTTCCAATGGTTGTAATTAGGGGCAAATGGACAAGTGAAACATTGAAGGAAGCAATGGATGTTGTTGAAAAAAAAAACTTGCTATTTACAAAAGGCTGACAAGTCATGGAACATGCCTATGAGCTCCTTTATGACCATTTGAATAGTTAGACTAGGTCCAAAAAAATGGGACTAGGAGGAGTTTTAATAGCATAAAAGGATTCAATAGTCATTGCTTGGACATTAACTATGTATAAGGAATGTGGTTTGTCCATATCATTGCACCAACTATAAATAAAGGTTGATGAACTAACACAAACAAGGTTTACACCATTCCAAAATGGAATACCAAGGAACATTTAGTCATTTTGGTTCAAGAGTAGACATCCAAAAATTAAACATAAGACAAGTTAAAGGTCTTGAAGTTTACAAAACACAAGGTCTTATTGTTAATTCATGTAGTTCATTTTACAAGAACTTGCAAAAGCTATATAGTTAGCACTACTACTCCACAAAGCATATATGGAATTCAAATGAAATATCCATTCTAACTTGTAAACTTTCAAACAAAGATTCTTGTTAAGAAAGGGTCCAATGCAATTTACAACACCATCCCCAAGTCTTGCGAATGGAAAATTAGAAAATGCACATTAAATGTAGCCAATGAGGTGTTACCAAGATTTTACATATTCAAAAATGAAATATTGAAAAACGATTACATTAAACTCTATAAACCAAGTACACACATGGAAATGCAAAAAAAGGCTTGCATGACTTGTTTCTTGTTCAAAAAGTTTTTATCTTTCTTCAAAAGGTCTATTCTAGGTGGAATGTCTTTAACAAATTGACAATTATTAATTTTAAATGGATATGGTAGTCATATAACTCTATAGGAACATTTGTCCACGAGGTTGGATTAAACATGATCATTTTACCTTCACATACATTTCATGCCTTGTAACCCTTAAATGTTTCATGTTTTAAACCTTTCAAAATAACATTCAAAAAGGTTAGAATTGCAATTATGGCCATAAACAATTACATGAAATTAGACAAGATCGCCTTGGTTGGATGGTGCATCAAGCTTTAAACTAATCAATTATAGAATAGACTATCAAATATGGGTTTAAAGCAATAGGTATATAGCCCTATAATCCAAAAGCAATGGACAATTCAATCTACAACCATTTATACACCAATAGCAAAGACTAAAGGAGGTGAAGAGGATTACATGTTAGATGATCAACAAAACATAAAAAACAACAATGTGAAAACAATTTTGCCACTAAAGATTTCCTCCATATGCACACTACATTGATTCATTAGACAACAATGGAAGATTCTTCTACTAGTAAGTCAAAAGCTAAACAATTTATTATGTAAATATGCCTCATACCCTAAAATAGTAGATGATAGGGTAAAAGAAATGAATGTAGTAAACCTTGATGACCTTAGTTTTGATTAGTTGTAAGAAAAATAAATAACTTCAAATCTAACATAGGAAACCATGAATTTTCACAACCTTTTGTCTTTGCTTCATTTGTTTGCAAGACAAACCAAAGGAAAAAAATCATTAGTGAACTAGTCCTTAGTCACATGTCATGAATTTTATTGAATACTTAGAGATATTACAAAAGAAAACCATAAATTAAAAAAATTGCGAAAAAAAAATAGAAAAGCAATGTAGAAAGATAAGGAAGAAAAAAAGACTAGAAAAACAACAAATTGTTTGACTATTGAAGAATGAGTAGTAGGTTGTGCAACGTGCCAAAATCAAATTTGTTGTAGCTTGGTCTACAACAATTTGTTAAGGAAGCTATAGTGATTGATTGCATCACAAATATCACATAGGCTATAGGGCACAAGAATCATTTTCATGGGTGTTAATTTTGGGGTCACAACAACAATTCAATAGGAAGGTAGGCAACAAGCAAAAGTTATAATGTTTGTTTGAAGGCACATTGTTACACGGTAGTTGTACCATCTTGTTGAATAATCAAGACATGAGAAAAGGGGGAAGGTGAGGGGCAAAAAATAAGGAGGAGGGGTTGTTGCAAACATTTGTTAAACATCAAAAAAAGGAACAATTATAGTTAAGCACTAAGAAGAAAAGTTTGAGCAACAACTAAACACAAAGAAAAATAGTAACAACAATTCAACACCAAAAAGAGGAAGTCAAGCAACAACTAAACACTAGGTATTGGAGGTTGCAATAACTAAAGACCAATAGGAGGAGTTTTTAACAACAACTAAACATCAATTAAAGGAAGAGCAATAATAGTTAACACTAGGAGGAAGAGGTCAAATAACATCTAAGTACCAAAAGGGAGGAGCTTTAACAATAGTTAAACACCAAAAGGATGAAGAGTAGTAGTTAAACATTAGGAGGAAAAGGAGGTTAAAAAACAACTAAACACCAAGAGGATGAACGACAGTAGCTAAGCACCATTAGTTGGAAGTTATAGTAGCTAAGCATTAGGGAAAAAAGGTTTAACAACAATTAAGCACCAAGAAAAGGAACAATAATAGCTAAGCACCAAAAGGAGGAAGTCAAGCAACGATTAAGCAACCAAAAAAGGAGCAACAACAACTAAACATCAAGAACTAGAAATTATAACTAGTGTTGGGCAATTCTTGAATGCCCACCCAATTCTTGACCTGATTCTCATCTTGGTTTTAACAATGAAAACCAATTAACACTTTTACATGTGAAAACCATATTGAGACATAATCTTGAGTTCCCACACGAATGAAAACCAATCATGAAAACTAATTCAAAATTATACAGATATGTTTTGTTGGAGGAGTAAACAAGTTTTATTATAGAACTTAGATCCAATTTTCATAGTCCATGAATCAATTGGTGTTGTGCTCTTCTTGTTCTTCTCACATGGGGCTATTGTTCTTCTCCTATTACTATTATTATTTTCCTTTTAATGCTATTACTTTTCTCCCCTTATTGTCATTATTCTTCTCCCTTTAATGTTTCCGCCCCCCCCTTATTTCCATTATTTTTCTCCCTTTACTATTGTTCTTCTCCCATTGTTGTTATTTATTATTATTGTTATTGTTATTTTTCTTGCACAATGTATCCCACATGATGAAGTGATTAAATACTGGTTATTTAGTTATTTAATTGTATTTTAATTCATGACAAATTTAATAATCAAGTTTTAATGCTCGGATGTGAAAATTGATTGTTATATGTGAAAACTACCCTATTTGAAAACTAGGTGAATTTGAAAACATCAAAAACTTGATGACCTAGTTAATTTTTACCAACTGAATATATATATCAATCATACTTTTATAACATCATGTAAAGACCAAAACAAGCCGATTCTCACCAAAAAAATGAGAATCGTTCAACATTTGTTACAATGATTAAACACCAAGAGGAGGAATAGTGATAACTAAACATTAAAAAAAGTTTAAGCAACAACTAAACACCAAGAAAGGGAATAACAACAACTAAGCACCAAAAGTTGGAGGTTACAACAACTAAACAGTAGGAGGAGGAAGTTGAACAACAACTAATTAACATTGAGAGGAGGAACAATAATAACTAATCACCAAAAGAGGGAGATAAAACAACAATGTCTAAGCATAAAAAAAAGGAGTAGTAGTAACTAAGCACTTGGAATAAGAGGTTATAATAGTTAAACAAAAAGGACAACAACAATAATTAAGCATTAGGAGGAGGTTGAGTAGCAATTAAACACCAAAAAGGAGATCAACCACAACTAAACACAAAAAAGAAAAGAAACAACAAATAAACATTAGTCCAAAGGAGGAGGTCACAACAACTAAACACCAAGTGAATGTTGTTACAAAGGATTATATTCATTTTCTAAATCATCCATCCCAATGATGTGGGTAGGTAATGTGCATCCGTTCACATGGGACTATTTGCTCATAGGTGGGTGCAAGTACTTTCATGCATTTTCCAAAAAAAAATATCTTTTGTTATATTGACCCCTCCAACTTTGAATGGCCACATTTTTCTCATTTTTCAACCTTTACAAGTTGTGATTCAAATGGCCATGTATGCACAATTACAAGCTTTACAACATCTCTTGAAACTACAAAAACAATGAACCACTACTCCAAATGCATGAGACCTCTAATACACTAAGTGTATGGGCATTGACATGTGTACCCTATTTGAACACAAGACATTAAAAACCATACTTTTGGCAATTTAGACATTCAAAGCAAAAATGTTCTTCCTTGCAAAGATTTTGCTTGATTGTAATGATGCCAACCCAATAAGCACAAAAAACAAAAAAGGCTTGAAGTACAACAACAAACAACTAGGTACATTGAATGCAACGAACTTCTTCAAGTTCCATAATAACTTGTTTATGCTTAATATTATGGATATCAATGATCAAGCTTGAGGTAGAATTTGTGTTGGACTACATGTTGGTGGTTAAGGTTCTTGTGTTGCTAGGTATAATTCAACTTAACTATTTAAATATATAGAATGTGAAATAGGGAATGGGCATAGATGGCCAATAGAAGTGAACCCCATTACAACACCAAAGAATGCAAATGTTATATTTGGATAATGTCGTCAAGTTTGGGAGGTAGCTACAAAGGTTATGGAATTGGAAAAGAACAACAAATAGATTTCAATTTACATATATTGAGACTCACTTATAGACGAGACCATATTAAACCTTACTGTGTACATTTGGTGTCATCAAAATCATTGAAACAATCAAACAATTATAAGATTTGATAGATTTGATTACATTTCAAATGTTCCACTTTTTCAGGTACAACGAAATGCAAAAGCACAATATTTCTTCTCACAAAAAATTGAGTTAGAAATTGGAAGCTTCAACCCCAAAATTGACAAAAAGTGCCACACAAATTGGTTCCAATTGGGTTCAAAAGGATTCTTGTGATAACAATGGCATAGTTGGAGTCCATCACATATTTCAATTTCTTTGTAACTTTTAGAGTCAAAGTGCATGTATGTTTAAGCATATGATACTTCAGACATTATCCAAAGCTAATATCTTTTGTTCACAATCTTTGCTCAATACCACAAGAAGATGACGTCTAACATCACCCAATTATGTAAAGGTGGAAGCATATAAAATATCAAAGAATTCAAGATCCTTGTCAAGATTGAATATAAAGTAATTACAAAATGTGTCATAAAATATAACATGTAATTTTTTTAGGGCTAAAAGATTAAAAGTAATGTGATTTTGGAGTTAAGAAAATAATATTCAAATACAACATGTATGATAAAGTAATTAATTGGGTTTAACAAAAAATTCAAATAAGTTTAAATAACTTCAAATAAGTTCTTTTTAAAATAAAAAATTACAACATCCACTTCTATGTAAAATATGTGCAAAACAATTATAAGATCAAATAGTTGAAAGAGAGAGTCTTGAAAAATGTACCTTATAGTTTACAAAAGAATACATTTCACATATGTTCTATTTTATTTTTGTCATGTAAGCAAATTCTACAACAATTTTATTGAAACTTGTTTTTTTGATATTTTCATGATATAATATTTTCTCAAACTTCAAGTTTCAAATTTCAAGGAGTACACTTTTATAAAGCTCAATAAAAAGGTTTAGAAGGTTTACTATTGGAAGGTTTGTTGTTGTACAACTCTAGAAACATTTTGAAAAATATTAAGGTTTCAAGTCCAGGTGAAAATTCAATTATAACACAAACCGATTGAAAATCAGGCATATGTGGAAAAGGCATTACAAGTTGACGTTTCAACATCATGAGTTGCCATTTTAAGATTGCACCCAATGGAGGGAGCCCTTTAATAAACTTATCCACCCCAAATTTGGTTTTTTTTTTCCTCTCTCTCTCTCTTGTTTCTCTAACACGTGAACATGCATGCATCATTATAACTTGTCATTGCACATGATTTGCAAATGACTTTGCACTAGAGAAAATGGATTGTCATCATGTGAAGATCAAGGATCCATGTATTGGAAACATCAACAATTTGTAACTTTATAGAAAATGATGTAATATAACCCTACTAAACACCAAATACATCAATGTATAATGAGCACCATTGTTGGCCTTGATCCTTTTGGGTTCATTATATTGCATCCTTTTTTCTCTACTTCATACCATCTTCCAACAATTATTTCATAGAATGTGTTGTTTTTCCATTATCCATCTTGTTGTTTTCTAACCACAAGTTTGTAGTGACATTTATTTTGAAATTTTGTTTTTACACAACTATTAGTGATCAAGCTAATGGAAACAAGTGCACCATTAAAAGATCCTTGGTGTCCTCCGGTTGAAGGTGCTGCACTTTTGTCCTCCATCTATTACTATGATTATCATATATATTACAAATGTCTTTTCAAGATCTTCTCAAGATTTTTTTATCTAGTTTAGGAGTAAGGTTTGAAATAAATCTTGCTTTCAACAGTGGATAACCACTTCTTGTTGTGGAATATTTATATTTTTTTGTAAATAGGTTCAATTAGATATGCACCTTATAGCCATTGACAATGAATTTGTGGTATTCCAACAGTTGTCGGGCCGGACAACCCTCGAATTGAAGCACTAGGACTAGCTCCTGAGGTATGATTGACCTAAGAAGAAAAAGGGGCATGTATCTCTATGTAATTTACCATTCAAAGTATGTTACTTGAAAAAATCTTTATATTTACAAAGATAATATTAGTTTCAACATCTCTTTCTTCATGTGTTCCATGCAATTGTTTTGGAAACTTTCACACATTTATATGTGATTCTACTGTGGAAAATGAAAAATGACTCTTAGTGATGACATTACATGAGGTGGATGCAGAAAGCACTATTAGAGAAGGAAGCTAAAGACCAGATGCACATTAGAGCATTGACAGGAGCTGCACAATACATGGTCGATTTTTTTCCCTCTTTTTGTTTGAGCTTTTTCCATATGAATTAAAAACCCTTAATCAGATTTATACCAAAATCACTTTAGATTTTATGTATGCAAAAGCCCAAGTTGGTGATTATTGTTATTAATTCTTCTTCTTCTTCTTTTTAAAAATGTCATGGACAGGATGCATCTGCATCAACAATTTTGTTTAATGGTTTGAAGAAGCTTGTTATTGAAAGGTAATGCAACCTACAAATAACGTATGTCAAAAGCTTTCCTTCTGCAATGTTTTTATATCATATTAAAGCCCAATCTTCCTTTGCAATGTCTAATAATGAAAGTTCAAAATAGCTTGTCTTGGTTAACCTCATTAAGCCTATTGGGATTAGGATTGAAATGTTGAGGATTTTCATATTTGGAAAGGCTTTTTAACCTTTGATTTGGTTTTTAAAAAAAAATATTATTACTCTTGCCATGCCAAAATTGGAACTGATAACCAGAAGTTCATCATTATCAGGCCTGACAACCCAGTTCATTATTTGGCCACATTCCTCATTACAAACAACCCAATGAAACCCATGGCCAAAGATGAACAAAAAAAATGTGTGTAAGAATCTTGGGCTAAATTTCTACTCATAATGGGTAGCCAAACTATAGTGCACATCATTGAATGAACTAGTTGTTTACAAGTGTGGGAAGGTGGAACCCAAAGGCTCTAGAATCATTTATCACAAGTTTGTGAAACTGCATCTTCCAACAATTTTTTTTTTTCCCTATATTTTTTACACCTAAAAAAGGTAAGATATTTTTAAACATGGTGATTGAAATGGTGTTTGACATTCTTACAAAAGTAAATAAAAATGAAATAGTTGTGCATATAACAATTAAAGGGTGAAAGCACATTATGGGGGGCCATTTTGGGCACTTTCATGACATGTATGTAAAGTATATTTGTGCAAAATGTATTGCATTTAATTTTGGGTTTCACTTTTGGTGTTTAGGCTTAATATATTGCTTTGCACAAAGTTAATGAAATTTAATATTATTTGAAGAAAATAAATAAATTGTAAAAGCTTAAATTCAAGGAATATTGAATATATTTATGGTATATATAGTATAATAAAAATTGTTCTTATTTTTGGACTACACAAGGTCTAGGTTTGAATTAGTCAACCAAAAAATGTTTGAAATGAAAATTAAAAAAATTACCCACTTCACATATCTTGTCATCTTCCATTTGAAAATGATAGTTTATCAAAATGTTAATTTACCATATACTTGTGGTCATAACCCCCAAAAACACCCATTTGTGATATGATAATTATTAAACCTTTCACATGGTTCACAAATTATTCCAATTATATGGAATCACAATGTTTAATAGATACTACAAATTTCATAAAAACTAAAAAACATTTCCACCATTTTTTGAGTATATTTTCATTTTTTAATACACAATGACAAACATTTTTTTTGCCACAAATATACTTTGGAACCTCACAATATAAGTTGGAAAAATGAATTTTCCTTGCGATTGAATTCTTTGTGTTATAATCTACCATATTATGCATAAAGTTTGGAAAAATATGCTCCAATAATACCATGGTTGAAGTTCAAACATGGACACCCCTGGGAAACAATACAATGTGACAACATTTGTGGCCCCCACCCTAATGTGCTTTCACCCTAAAATCCATTGCAATTAATTGCAACTTGGTAACACATCATGTTTCAAAATATGCTCCATTTGTTTCAAAACTTGCCTATTGTTCTATAGTTAATACAAGAATGATTAATGAAAGCTAAGGTCATAACTAATTACGATGTGATCTTGAAGATTCAAGGTGTGACCAAGAGCATTCAAAGCATATATGAGCAAATGTTCAAGTTACACTCTTGGTCATTTCTCCATGAATTTAGTCCTTCAAATTATTAACCTCATTTCTAGAAGTGGCTCCTATTTATGGACATTACAACATGATGTAGATCTTCCTTTGGGACAAGCACCCTTACTTCAAGCATGTTTTTTAATAGCATATTTTGAAACATTGAACTAGAAAAAACACGGGAATATCCCATGGTTGCCCAATACTTGTTATGTCAAAAGGAGCATGATTTGACTCATCCCTCTTCCATGCAATGATTCCCCCCACTTTTGTTCCATTACCTTTCACCTATTTTCAAAGATAGTTTGCATTGCATGATTTATAAGAATTTCCTTTGAGCCTTTCACATTGATGATAGTGTCATGTATAGGCTACAACAAACTCAATTATTTTAAATCAACATAAAGGAGTTTCAAAGAATCCCAATAATTATGCATTTATCCTAAATGCGAAAAACCATGAACCAACATTGAGTCATCAATCCACCTAATGATCAATCTATAAGGTTGTTATTTTGTGTTGATTTTAAACTAAAACAAATGAAGCATATGGCCTTAGATTTTACCTAAACACGTAATTTCATCCAAGGAAACCAATGAGAGGTTGATTGTAATAAGCTCCTTGTTAGACCATGCTTGCACATGATTTCAACTAGTGAAGAGATATTCCTTGATGATCACCTGAGAATCACCTAAATGATGCCAAGGATCAATGAAAAAAAGGATGCCCATGCCAACTCAAAGTTTAGGTTTATGATTTTGATTTGTCACCTAGATTTTACAAGTCACATGAAAACACAAATTGTACCCACTACCTTCAATGAACAAATTTGCAAATTCATCCAACTTTTGAGTGAGTGGTGTATCATTGTTTTCAATTGCAACAACTTGAATCTACATTTGAATCTTCCCTATCTTTGTAGCCATATTTATTTTTGTAACAACACACACACACACACACACACACACACATGTGTCATTTGTGACAATAGTACCTACAAACACCATGCATTATTTTCCTTACAATTAAATGTCTTCATCAAACCCTCCTTGAATTTTACCCCACACCAATCACTGCATTCACAAATTGATAAAATATTTGATAATAGGTTTAATGAAAACTTCAATTCCTATGCCTTCTAATATCTTGTTTACATTAAATTGAACCATAAAAAATGACATAGCAATTGCAAGGAGAAGAATTTGGCACCAATGTATCATCAAAATGTTTCATAACAACCTCCATAAAGGTTTCTTCTACCTCTTCTCCAATTCATTCCAACCCAAAGTGGGACACCACTTTTTTTTTGCACTAACTATAAACCACAACACATATCACCTATCCTAAGCACTACATGGTTTGTTTCCGTCACCCTATCACATTTTTTCAAATGTAAGTGCCAAGTTGTGGCTTTGTAAGAATTTTTTTCATTTTTAAGGTTTTGAGTTTGCATTTTGCTGCAAAAGGCCCTTTCACTTCGAAGCTTTTCGAATTGCACTCTACAACACCTCTTTGATTCTCAAGGTTTTTGTATTTGTGTTTCGGGAACCCAATCACATTTTGCTTCACAACAACACTTTTATTTTTAAATGTTGCACTTGCAGTTCACAACTTTAGCTTCATCAAGGTAAGTTTTCACCATCATCTCTTTTTGTTTTTATTTTTTGCATGATTTTTTGTTTGTCATGCTTGTGCTTGCTCATGTTTGAGGCAAGTCTTTGTCTTTTTTTTGCTTGCAATAACTACAATTTAGTTGTTGTTATCTTTTGATTGCATTGTCATTTCATCATGCTTGTGTTGCACTTGCACTTCATAGCTTCAAGGTACTTGCATTCCACACGCTAAAATTATGTTGTTTTATTTGTTTTAGGTCTTTGTGCTTATGTGGATCCTTGCAAAGTATTACACAAAGCTACCTCTATTGACATGTTTGAATTTTTTATAAAGCAAACTTGGCAAATATAGAACCCTAACCCAAAAAATTGACCTCACATTAAACCCATGTTCACAAGGTTTCCAACTTGACAAAACACATAACCCTAACACACATCCTCACTAGGATATGTGTTTTTTCATGTAATTTTTGGTGTTTTATGCATGAAACTAAAAGGATGGCATCAAGAAGTGCAACATTTTAGATGATGAATTTACATCATCAATTAATGTCTCAATCATACCACCCCCAATTGGATTAAAAGAAGCATTTAATCATGATATGGAAGTAGTTTGGCAAGTTTTCATTCCACAATTCCAAGTTAATGAAAATTTGTGTTACCTTTTTTATTGCATTTCTTATTATTGGGAGTCTTTTGTTATTAATGGTGTTGCTACAATAATTTTTTGCAATCCACAAATGTTATGATTCGTTATGCATGGGCCACCTTTATACAATGCAAGTTGATGTTAAAAATATGTCTCAAGGGAAGAATAAAGGGTTTATAAGCTATAACAAAAACTATGGCACAAGTTCATTGAAAAAACATGTTTTTAATGAACATCCCAAGGTGTATAAGAGGTGGGGATTATTTTTGTTGCAAATTTTTTTGGAAACTATCAATGACAAATAAGTTGCAATGAAGAAAAGAACTATCCCTCCTTTTCATGTTGCATTTTTTTTGTAGTCATTAGCCTTATACCAAATTTAACCCAAACCCAATAGGATTTTTTGGAGGACTTAATGTTGTACATTGCAAAAGAATATTGTCCTTTATTGTCCATTGAAAATCCATGATTAAAGCATTAGTTCTCCATTAATGTAAGTAAGCACATGTTCCATTTTGACAACAGCTAGCAAATGAAATCATTCCAAATATTGTGACAAAAATTTAAAAGAAATATGCTTTTGCTTCTTGTATTACATGTGCAACCTCTTTTGATCTTTGGATGTTGCATGTTGGTTATGACATATTTATTATGGTTGTTAACTTTATCAACAATTCTCGGAAGCCCACCCATGTGATTATTGGTGTTTTAAAGATCAAAATACAACTAGTGCAACCATGTTAAATGAATTTATATTTGACTCATTTGGTTTGCTTGAAAAAATCATTACCTATGTAAAAATAAAAAGGCTTGAATTTGAACACATTGACTAATGTTTTGAAATCTATAGTTTATTGTTCTCTCCTTCAATTACCTACCTCATTTGGAAAATTATGTTTTGGCCGTGCAATGTCAAAGGTAGGTCAATATGCCATTGATGACGCTAAAGTATGTCATGGTTTTTCATAAATGAGTTTAAAAGCTACTTGAAAATCATTGCAAAAAACTTTTACTTGGACTAAAAATTTGGGATGCTTGTTTCATTGTAGGGCTACTAATGAAAATGTTCAAAACTCCTTTGGAAACATGATTTGCTTCAAGAGTTATCTTGTTTCAAAACATTCTTGAATACCAAAATCCAATATCTATATTTTATGGATGGTAGCAAGTTTTACCCTTGTCTTCCAAAGTGCAAGTGGGCCAAACTTGGGCTATGGCTCAAGTAATCGCCAATACATTGTTTTCAAGTGTCAAGCAATGTGTTTCAAGCAAACCGAGGGTATTGGTTGTTGTTAGATGCTTTTATTTTTATTTTCACTTTGTGCATTATTATGAAATTTGGTGTGGCCAATGTTGAAGCTTTGAATCAACAATTAATATGTAATGAATTTGATTCAAAATTGCAAGAACATAAACAAAGGATGATGGTGCAAGTTGTGGGGTTATTGATCCCAGTCTTGGCCTTTCGAATGGCTTACAATCATTCTAAGGCCCAAAACATGTTAAAAATCACGCTTGAGGGTGTGATCATAGTCAAAGGAGTTAAAACCATGTTGGACAACCACCAAAACTACTAATATTATTACATATATTTATATGTTGCTAGTGTTGAATGATTCATATGATTTTAAAGTAATTCAATTTAAAATTTAATTTAATTTAATTTTGGGTTTTAATTTTAGTAAAAGACTTTTGAACTTAATAATATTTGCTTTAAAAACAATAAATTTTACAAAGGACTAAAGTAAAGGATTCTTTTAATAAAGGGATCTTGATGGTAAAAGAATTTAGATGATAGTATCCTACTACCCACACTCAAAAAACACTCACAATTTAAAGGTTATGGAATTTGAAATTTTAAAAATTCAAAATATGTTTGTCATAAATTTCAAATTTTCAATAATCATTTATCATGATTAAATGGGGTGTAATGTGTATGACATATATAAGAAAGTTGTAGATTATAATGCAAAAAAAAAACTAAAACCAAAAGTAGTTCGCATATTTTTGTTTGATTTCAAATTATGATAAATTTTTAAGGAAATTTTTGCACACTTTGAAAAAATCATATTTATTCAGAAATTATTAATAAAAAAATGTGCTATATTGAAGCAACTATATGTATTTTTAATAATAAGCTGCAAAAGATTTCATTCAAAAATTCCTTCACATGAAAAAATGACCCATAATCCTTATAAAGTAATCACATTGGTTCTTATTAACATGATTTGGCCCTTGACCTTCATTAGAAGAACATGAAATGTATTTGGGACCTCATGGGAAGTTCAATTGTTGTCAAAATTGTTACAAAAAACAATGTTAAAATGGTGTGGTCTTTGTTATTGTAAGTGTACAATCATTTAAACCATGTGAGGGAACCAACAAAACTAATAAAAACTAAAGATGATGATTTATTCTTTGGGCAAGTTATGTTGACTAATGATGTAATCATTTCAACTTGAAGAATGACTTATAATCATTTCAATGGTTACCTATGTGATCAATAGATCATAATAATTATAATTTCCATTTTATTTTTCTTAGTTTATTAAGTGTTTGGCATTGTAGGGTCATATTTGAGATAGATCAAATCTTTAATGTTGTTAATGTCATCACAAACCTTTGATGGCTAGGGTTGGGGATTGGAAATTGAAATTTTGGATTGTCTCATTTTGATGATCAAAAGTTGGCATAATGACACTTATGTTGGTTGTGATGGGGCTTGCAAACTTATGAATATGATTAATTTTCTTTCTTTGGAGCCTATTATAATTGAATAAAATAGTACAAATTTAAGAAATGAGGCCTTTTAAAATAAGACCTTGATTCAGACTTTTGATTTTTTGCAAATAATCTTATTCATTCTAGTTTTTTTTTTTCTTCTTATTTCATGTGCATGAAGTTTTTGTAAGAATGTTTTGATGGTGGGTTTGTGTTTGTAATTAGGGTAGAGCTGCATATGAACTATTGGCAATGTTCATTCAACATTCAACCTTGACAAGTTATATGCATTAATAATCATTTTTTTGTTTTCTACAATAATTTATGATGATATCGGCATGATTATGAAGATCCTTGATGGTCTTTAGACATGGTTGGGCAATGCAAGGTCAAATTTGTTTTTTTTTATTTTTTTCCACATGTTTTTTGTTGGTCAATTGCATTATGTTACCCATGTCTTGTCATTTTCAAGCTATTTGTTGATTTTGTTGCTTTTCATTTTATAATGTGCATGTCATTTGATGGCAATTATGTGTGTGTTGCTTGTCATGAACGTTGGTCAAGGTAAATGTTTGTGTTGTTTCGTCATATGCATGTGAGTTTAAGTTTTTGAAGGTTTGAATTATTTTATTCCACCACTCCCCATAAGTTTGAGATTTGTTTCTTTATAAGTGACAAGTTAATTGTTCATTATATCCATTCTACCCATTTGGTGTCCATTTTGTTCAATTATGTTCATTATGTCCACTTATAGTTAATTTCGTCCAATTTTATCCATTGTGTCTACTATTGGTAGGCTTGTTGTGGTTTTTGTGAGTCTTGAGTTTGTGTTTTGGGTCTTTATTGTTTTTGTGAGTTTTTTATTTTAATTTTGTGTCTTGGTTATTTTTGGTTGTTTATATGAGGATGTTGTTTGGGTTTTTTGTTTGTATGTTGTCCATTGTGCACAAAAGCCCTTTCCAAGGAAATATTTCATAAAGTTGGATTCAATTACAACCTTGAATAAAAAGTCATCTTCAAGGGTGATCATAGGATGTTAAAACTTTGAGCTTATAAATCAAAACTTCTATATCATTTTTGGTTACAAACACATTATACATTGTGCACATATGTAATATGCACTTTAACATTTTTTTTTGTTGTCTATTTATAAGTCTTGTGGAAAATGTATGATGTGTAGGAAAATTAAATGATGAAATCCATGTCATTTTGAAATAAATGATAACTTTTGAAATCATAAACCTAAATCCTAACCATACCAAAAATTACATCCACTTCAATAACCCTAAACCCTATACCCAATAACTACCATGAGTTGGGAAAAGTAAGTTGAACTATACCCATAGGTTTTAGAACATTCTTTTAAAAATTCAAAATTGGGAAGGGTAATCAAAGTTATAAAATAAATAATACCTAGGATTGCATGGTCTTTCAATACCCACACAACATTATAATATACCTCCCAAAACCCAAAAACCAAATCAAAAGACTAAACCTTCAAATTCCTTCATTAATGTTCATCCAACCTCGGTTTAATGATATTTGGAACATGTCTTTTAGCACATTATTAAATTCTTAGCACATTAAAGCTATCCATAAACTAATGTGCTTGTGGAGCCCACTTTGATTGTCCTTTTTTGTTCTCATGTTGTGTTCATTGTTATTCATAAAGTCATATAGAAAGGCACCATCTTTCTAAATTCATAATGAACTCTGGCAAGGGGGTACCAAAACAATTTATTTTCATTGTCGAACTATCAACCTCCATGGCTATGGGGATCAAGGGACTAGGGCTAGGGCATTATATAAGGCTACATGACTTCATAATATAGGATATAGGTTATAGGTACATGGTTTAAGGTCTTTTTTTTCTTCTTTTTTTTGATGATTTTTGGGATTTTGTTTGGTATTTTTAGGGTTTAAAATTTAAGGTTTTGCTTATAAGGTATAAGATTCTCAATTTGGTTGATATTTTAAAGGTTTAGTCTTTTAAGTTTTGGGGTTGGAGTTTTGGGTTTAGGTTTTAAGGTTTGGGTTTGGTATTTTTAGAGTTTCATTTTTTTCATTTAATTATTAGGGTTTGTTTTTAATATTTTAAATGTTTAATTTGTAGTTTTGGTTTTGAATATAGGGATTGGGGTTTAGGACTTTTGGTTTTAGGGTTAAGGTTAGGGCTATGGGATTTTGGTTTTAATCTTAATTAGGCCTTAGGGTTTGGGTTCTCAAATTGAGAATTGATTTTTAGAGGTTGAAGCGGTTTTTTATATTAAAGTTGAAATTATGAAATTATGAGGTTAAGGTGGGTAACATGGAATCAAATTAATGATAAATTTATGCTTTAAAATGTAATTTAAGGTTCTTTTAATGTATGTAGAATGATGAAATAAAAAATAGCCCCAAAGGAATGAGCTTAGTTGTAGGTTAAATGGAATGCAAAATTTTAAGATCTAGATTAAGATTATTGTGATGGCCATAAAAGAAGGAACTTTTCCCAAACATTTTTTCTTTTCATTTTCATTTAAAAGCAAAAGATGTTTTCTTTGAGTGAATTTCCCAAACGTTTCATGTTTGATTTTAATTTTGTAATTAATTTGAATTTTATGAATATTCATTTGACATAATTATTTGAATGATATATAATAATTAATTATGTAGATTGATTATTTTAATTAAATTTGATTCAAATAATTAGTTAGTCAATTAACTAAATATCAAAATAAGTATGAAATACTTAATTATCTAAATAGTAAATTTGATAATTTTTTATCTAAATTTAAATAAAATTCACTAATTACTCACCTAAATAAAAAAATATATTATGTAAATTACTTGAATTAATTCATTAAATTTAAATAGCCAACTAGTTAGTTAGTGAATTTAAATAATTAAATAATTGATAATTAATCATCCAATTTTAGATATTTACTTATATACTAGCTGAATTAATTACCAGAATAATTGTTTCAGTTTGATTAATTAATTCATAGTAATTAAATACACTACATATTAATTATTAGTTAATAAATTATTAACAAAAAATTCATTATGAAATATTAGATATTAAATATGAATTTGAGTATAACACATCAAGGTATGTATAGACATATCCATAACTCTTAATGAATGTTTAATATAATATACACACTGCTTTTAATTTCACAAATTGTTTGAATTATATTGATTAATTGAGATTCAAAGTTAATTATTTAATCTAGTTTTTAGTTCATAGTAATTAAATAAATAAAGCCATAAATAATTATTTATTGAATTATTTATAAATATTAAATATATTAAATATGCCACAAGATGTAACCCTTGTGGGTACCAAGGAACTATCTGCAAAAGAATCGGCTATTATCAACTTCACACTTCTTCATGTAGTCTAGAAAAAAGTCTAGGTGTATAAGCTTTAATACCTTGATGTACCTACAATATAAATATTTTAATATAACTTATGTAGCATTGGGATCCAATTTGAGGTCTACAAATTCACATTTTATATGGATAGTGAATTGGTGGTACTTTATTCAATTGTAAAACAATGCCAATACTATGGCCCCATATTGACACATATGTGGCAACTAGTGGTATCTAGGTGGCCATGTAGTAGCATAGTTGTCACACAATGGTGGTAGAGTAGTGGCAACTAGTAGTACAACAATGACCATTTAGTGGCAACATAATGGCCAACTAACTACACAAACATATTTCATAGTTGAAACCTAGTTATAGAGCTTATACCTCATTAACGGTGGGAATGTAATCACACGTATGAAAGTTATATGCTAGTTGTAGAAAAGTTATTCAACGTGTAGTTTGTTTATAACAATCCTAATTTAGTTACACGTTACGATTACAATGCAACTCCTCAAAAAGTCAAACATAGTCGATTACATGCATAAATATAGGGTGTATACATTATTATATATGAAACACATGTAGAACTATAGTGCAACTATTGAACAACTAATTTATTTTTTGATGTGAAATTTTATTTACTAAATCATTGTATTTATAAAGTATAATTGCATAGGAATTGCACTTTGTAGGACGTAGTTGCAACACAATTGTACTTGAGTGGTTTTTGAGTTTTAGTTGTAATGTACTGTGGTTTCAATGGACATGATTCTCATAGTGGATTTTTTTAAAAAATTGGTCTCAAAATTTTCATCTAAGGTTTAAGGTTTAGTCATTTAGTTGTTATTTTAGGGTTAGGTTTAGGGTTTGATTTTTTTGCTTTGATTTCAAAATTTTCATTTAAATTTTAGGGTTTAATCATTTTAATAAAATTTTAAAGGTTGGGATGTTAGGGCTAACCATGAACGATGATTTCATTTGTGGAATTGATTAAAGTTGACTTTGTTTGATGATTTATTATTCATTCCATCATACTTATATGATGCATTTGTGGTCAAGATCCATTGGTTGACAATTGAAGAAAAACTTGTTTTGGGTACCCAATTGTAAGATTTGCGAGGATATATTGGGTTCATAGATAGGACCTTGGTTGAGATTTGACAACCTTGGAAAATTGAAACACACAAAACTTGGTTCAATGGTTGAAAGAGGATGCAATGAACAACATGGTCATTTTAAATCATCATGGTTTTTTCATATACATAGACATTGACTATCCCAAGTCCTATCATGATGTGAACAAATCATGACACAAGTGTATATTGATACTTGCACAAATATTTCACACATGGAAATGATTATTTTGAATTTTTTTGGGAGATCTATTGTACATGGGTGAAAAGATGTTTATTATACACATGATAACACAATGGGAACTTGCTTTGAATGCAAACCATGTTGCAATGTGAACATTCACCAAAATGCATGCATATTTTATAATGCAAATGGAGTGGGGGATTAGTGGGCTAAAAAGAAAATGGAGATGCCTCATGAAGAGGTTTAATTCAACAACTCCAAAGTATATGCATTTCTTCCAAACCATAATTCTCTTCACTAACTTCCCACATAGGAGGTGGATGGACCTCACAATGAGGTTGTTTGGGACCAAAATCCTAACCTAGCTACACATGGTTAGTAGTGAGGGTTCTACTTCCATGTCCAAAATTGTTTTAACCTCCAATGTAAATTCCTCCTTTGATATAAAACTTAGATTTTTAGCCACTTTCAAATTGTTGATTTTCACCTTTTTCTTCCATTCATGTTGATTTCCATTTTGCCCACTATGAAATCATTTAAAATCTCATCTTAGGTGGAGGCAAAAAAATCTACCACTATTGCCATGCCCTTTGATTGGCTCTTCGAGATTTCTACCTTAATCATCATTTGGTCATCATCATTTATAAATGGTTTAAAGTTTTAAAATGCATTGAGGATAGGTGGAAAACCTTTAGATTTAAGGCAATTAGAAGGAGTTTTTGTCCTAAATATTTTAACGTCCTATATATGACATCCATCATATTTTAACATCTTTCAAAACATTTTTGGAAGCATATTCATTTATAGCAAGTTCAAATGTCCCAACATTTCATCACATTAAAATGTTGCCCTTTCAAACCTTTTCTTCATTAAAGTTTATTGTTTTCAATTCCTTGAAATTGTTATGCAGGAAATTGATGTCTCCTCTACAAACACCAAATTTAGGTACTTTGTTTGGTAATAAACATACATTCATGTCCATGTTGCCTTAGGAATCAACTATGTCAATTGTTTCTTACCTATGTTGTATGTTGCAAAATTTGTGGTTATATAAAATGTGGTCATGGTGTTAAGGTTTTAAGATAAAATAATTATAATTGCAACATGTTACAAATCACATTTAGTTGAAAATGTTTTAGTATAAAAAGATACATTTAAAAAAAGTGATAGTAAGTAGGTAGGTAGGTAGGTAGGTAGGTAGGTAGGTAGGTACCTAGTAGGTGTATATACTAGGTACGTATGTACTATTAAATAGTTTATATGTGTAGTTACTAGGTAGCATATGTACTTTATGCAACTATAATGTGACTATTTTGGTTGCATGTGCAACTAAACATATATATGATGTGTAAAAACATCATGAAAAATCAACTTATTGGAAAGATGAAATAAGTCATAGTTGCAACTAGTTGAAAGGAAGACCAAATCCACCCAAATTTGAAAAATAATTGCATAGGCAACTATTTGTAGTCATAGGCAACATTTAGTCACACATAGTCACACGAGGAATGATTGCAAACAACAATATTTCTACTAGTGCAAAGATTAATAAGGAATGTCTAAACAATTTATTTTGTTTCAATATTTTTACCACAAACACCTTAGCTATCAATGTATGTAAAATGTTCAAGTGTGGCAAGAACCAATTGCCTTATTTTGATGTATAAAATTTCAAAAAATGAAGTTTCTAAGAATTTTGGACCATTGATAAAACCTGGCCCACCTTGGATAAATTTTACCATTTTTACTTTCATAAGTGAAAACAATAGATACTTTAGATGCTTATATAAAGTTTGAAGCAAATTTATTCCATTCAACATGAAAAATAAAATAAAAATGTAAACATGTCATTATTAGGTTTGTGGACATACACATTTGTATGCCTACTTTTCTAATATATCAATCTAACATCAATTTATAATTGAAAGTATTTCAATAAATACAAAATACCTTTTAACACATTTCAAAACTTGTAATCAATGTTTTTCGTGCTTAGAAGACATAGTGAAGTATTGTAAAGATTTATCTAAACATTATTTAAGCATAATGAAATAATGTAAAAAACATTATCACAATGTGATTTAAGAAGCAATGGTGGTTCCTATTACCTTGTTTTTAACCATTTGCCTTACAAGTTTTAAGTTCAAATAATCACCATATAGACAAGAATGGATGAAAATAGAAAGCCCAAATGAATTTCCTTATAGGCCATGCAAACTTGCCCTATAAGTTTCAAGTTCACACAACCACCATACATACCAAAATGGATCAAAATAAAAAGGCTACATGAGTTGTAGACTTGCCTTACAAGTTTCAAGTTCAAATAACCACCCATATAGACCAATATGGATCATAATACAAATTCCATATGAATTGCAGACCTACCTTACAATTGGTTTCAAATTCAATTAACCAACCATACAACCATAATGGATCATAATTGGAATGCCAAATGACTTGCAAGCTTCCCAACAAGGTTTCAAGTTCAATCATAAACCCATAGAACTATGATACATCATAATAGATATGCCAATTAGCTATCTGACCTCCCAAGGTTGAAAAAAGTTGCCATATTTGCATTATGTTCATGGTTGGATTCACAATCAAAATGTCAATTGTTAGGATCATTTAATAAACAAAGTTTCAAACAATTGACTTCAAATTGCAATTGTTGTTTAAAAAATCACTTTATATATCCTTGGGTTGTAATTGTTTGACATCAAGAGATGTGATATTTCATAATGTTTAAGGCATGTCATTTCACAGACTCGCCCATAACCATTATGCCACCTTTAGTTTACTTGATAGAGGCACCACATCATTGATAGTCCATAGGCAATTTTTTAAAAATGTGTTCAATCATGAATGCATATGTTAAAGGAGGAAGTAGACGTCTAAAATATTCAAAAGGTTTCCATGAGCATGGAGATGTTTTGGGATACAAGGGTTTGGGGCATAAGTTTTAGAGTTCGTGGAACCAAAACAAGGTCTTATGTTTATGGTATCAAAGGATGCCAAAAGACTTATTTTCACATTGTTTCAAGTTTTTTTAAACGATCCTCAAAAAAGGTTCAAAAAAATTCAAAAACCTTGTGGCAACATATGAAAAATGACCACAAGGAAAGGATAAATGCTTGCCAAAAGGAAAAATCTTCAACAAGACAATCAAAAAACTCATCACCATCTTGTGTACCTTGAGTTACTAAAGCCATGATCTCTTACATTGGGGTTGAACCTCACCTTAAAAACAAGTTGCAAAGTGGGTGTCATTGCAAAGCTCAAAATTGAAACTTTTGCATAAACTCCTTTTAAAAATGTTATAGGTCAAACTCCTTGCAACTATTTTGTATTTTGTAGTGAAAGATAAAAAAGTTGCAATTTGAATAAAATGGAAAGAAGCTAAAGAATATTTCTTTGTGGAGCTTATTCAAGCAACAAAGTCGAGGAGTTTATACGAGATGTGGGTTTTCTTGGTTTGCACATGAGTCAAGGACATTCTTTGTGTTTCAGGCCCTCTTGGTCCCATGTGTATTTTTTCAGTGTTGTCATCTTGATCTTGTCCCATGAATCGGGCAAACACAAACTTATGGTGTTATGTTTGTTTAACTTTGCAAATAACTCTATTAACTAAGAATCTTTGTTCTAGGTTGGAGAAAAGCAAGTGTTTTCTTATGTCCCAAAGCAAGTATACCTTGCGCTAGGTAAAGCTATAATTCCACTTAGCTCATACCTCACAATAAATAAAAAACTGTATGGAGGTTCTAGTCTTTTTCTTTATAATGAATTTGATTTCTCTATTATATTTCACCCATTTTTCAAAATCCTTAAACACTAGGAACTTCAAAATGCTTGATGATATATTTGACTTCTTTTTTTCTTTTTGAATACGGTGGGGCTTAGGGCCCCATAAAAAATAGGGCCAAAGTGCTTGAGGAAGTTTTGCCTCATTTCTCAACAATTACAAAAGGCACATAGAAGTCTTTGGAATATGATATGAATGGTGGTTGTGTCCAAATTCTTTCAGAATCTTCTGGAATTTTAGCAGGACCCCATCAACGCCAACTTAATGGCATTAAAAAGGAAAAAAGGGGCTTCATTTTTTTGTTTTTCCAGAGAGAGGGAAATTTCTGATCATATGAACTTCTAAATTCCTTCATTAAACTTGTTATATTTGAAGCCACATGACAGCTTAGCCTCTGTAAAAACTGTAGGGATTTAGTGAGGTACTAGATAGGGCAGAATTTTGTTGGTTTTGGTTTCTATAGGGACTAAACCTATAGACTACAAAATGATCCATCTGCATGCTGCGAAGCTGAAATTTGTGATGGAATTTTTTTCTCCACTAGTGCTACTGCTGGGCAATTGCCAACAGATCTGCCGGTATAATTCCCAGTTTGTGTGAAAAAACTTTCCTTGTACGAGGGTCCTGCAAATGAAATTGAAATTTGGTCTAGGAGTTAAAAAAATTTGCGTAGGGAAATCAATCCCCTGGCAGCAGGACATTACAGCTTGCAAACTGAGTGCAGAGGTCAAGATCCGGGGTGAATGACATGTTGCCAAGAGATTACCCAGCATATGTAAAGACCCCCCCAGATATTTTCTAGTGTGTTTAGGAAGGCCTGTTACCAAGCACAATTTTCGTCATTGCTCAGAGGAGGCACTTTTCATTTTCTGGGTGGCCAATATTGTTTTGGAAAGTTCCTATCCTTGCCAGTTAAAGATTTATTTATATTCAGAGATTGTAGCAGGAGATGATCAAAGAGCGCCTGAACTTAAACGAAGCATGAATAAACAAACAGCAAAAATGACGAAATTCATTTCTATCATGGACTTTTTATGCTGGGTAGAGCACAAGGGCAAGGGCATTACTGGAATTGCGTCAACAGTTGGCCACCACCTTGCACAGGCTCATATTTCAATAACGCCTTCGTCCTTGTGCTTTACCCTACATCTAATGCACTGCTGAAAATTTGATGGTGCATTTGGAGAGCACCTTCTACAGCGGAATCTGAGATCCACTACTTATCAGTGCCTTCCATTTTCAAGAGGGCCGTTCTACTTTTTGGGAGATATCTCCCCCTTATTTCAGGTGTCTGCAGTTTTTGGGTGCACCTTATTTCATTTTCAAGAGTTCCACATACTTTTTGGTTGTGCATTACCCTCAGTAAGGCCCTTGGTTGAGGGCATTACCAGACACAGGCCCACATTTCAGCCTTGCTACAGGCCCTTCTTCCACTAATGCCCTCAACCTAAGGCCCTACCCTACTCATAATACCTGAGGCAGACCAGTATAGCCAGCCCTGCTTCTAAGATGGGTTTGTAATTACCCACCAAATTATGACCATACCATCAGGAGGCCCCATGGTAACAGCCTCCTATGTGCAGGGCCATTTTGTTATTACATTTCAAGACTTTCACATCTTGAAGTGTATTGGTTCACTAGTTCATTTATGTATCAGGCTGAACCATCCTCCTCCATTCAGAAAGGTAGGAGAATGGCAGCAGGCTCATGGTTCATCAGAAACTATAGTCACAGTGACATCCTGCAGCATTGCAGTTGTCAGGGTTTTCCCAGGGAAAATTAAAGCATTAAAAACTCCCCCCTTGCAGCCCCTGACGAAGTTGTGAAAACAGCTAACAGACAGTGAATGGGTAAGAGATAACCACTCTCACTGTTGGCTTGAAGGATGCACTGTAAAAGTGCAAAGTCAGACATGGTCTTGAGCTCCACACATTCCAACTGATGTCCAAAAACACAAGAAACCAAGAAATATTAGCATTCTTGTTGACATTGCATGGTAGGCACAGTACCTGTGCCAGGGAAAGTAGCAAAGGCTCACACACACACAATCATGTTCATGCACACCATGAAACCCAAAACAGCTTAGGATTTACCCAATCTCAGACAGGCACCCAACATCCAGAACACTCAACCTTTAGAACCCATAACCAAATTGCATCATGCTCCTCCACCACATGCCTGCCTCCCACCTTGATTCTTTGCTCTGTGCCCATAAGAAAGCAAGGACAGAAAGTTGAACCTCAACACAATTGACAGTAAAGCTCAATCAGCATCTTCTGCCAGTTCTGTACATTTTCTCACCCTAGCAATATGTACAACCCACTTCTTGGGTCCAATCAAAAAGTAAAATTTACAAAAAGAACAAAATGTATGCAGCTTGATCCTTCAGTGTTCAACTATATATTGGCCAGTCCAACTATCTGCTGTTCTCTATTCCAGAGACAGCCACCCAAAGAGACAGAATGCAACAGGGAATTTTACCACTGGCCACATCTCTGCTTACCATACAAAGCATCCAGTCCTCCTGGGTCCTGAAGAGACCTGCAAAGAGACATCCATAGTTGCATTCAACCATTTGACAGAAAGCAGAGCTGCTGTATGTGGAGCAAGAAATGAAGAGAGAAAAACAAGCTACAAGATTGATGCTCACAGTTTCCAAAAGACCTACACTTACATAAAATCAAAGTATCAGATACACTCCACAGCTGCTCGTGCACCCAAGGCAGCTCTTTAGAAGGACTTGCTCTTCATCAGGACGCACAAAATCAACAACAGATAACAGCAACGCCAAATGGCGTTACACTAATCTGAACTGCCATGGTTAGAACATTCTGCTGGAAGTTGATCGACCTCGCCTTGGGACATTCTTGCTAGTCGTTCTTGATACTCATACACCGCTTGCTGCATCAACGACAGACGCTCTTTCAATGTCAGATTCTGATCCTCCAGGAGAGCTATGTCACGATCTTGCCTGGCAACACGTTCTTCCAAGCTCTCTGGAGCTCTTCTACTTTGGACGTCGCTGGGTGAAGGAAGCGTCATCTCGAACCGGCTAACATCACGATCAAGCCGCTGCTCCAATCTCCTGACAGAATCTAGTTGCGAAAACGAGCAATCCTCCTGCTGCTGCTGCTGCTGCACGGAGTCGATGTCAATCTCATCGACAGTACTACAGCTTGATCCATCGTCAGTAGCACGAAGATGTATAAGACCAGTCATGGAACCGTAGCCGTTTCCTACGCCTAATTCTGTCACCGGCTCCAAAACCTCTTCTTCTCTGTAACAAGAAGCGCGCGCATCTTCATCGGAAGTCGTCGTCTTCACCGTGGAAAAAGTTGCGGGCGATACGAGCGCTGCCAGTCCACCGGCACGGCGAACCTTGATCAGAAAGGAGCTGTCATTGTAAGGAGCTCTGGGCACTGTTCTAGGAACGTGCATCCTCCGCATCCTCGCAAAACCGTTCCTCCGCGTCTTCCGTTTCTTCTTCCGTTGCATGCCTGTTATTCTAGACGACGATGGATCATACACCTGATGACTCTGCCCCTGTCCCCGCTCTCTCTTGTGCTGCTTCTTTCCATATCCTATACTGTTGTTGTTGTTGTTGAGGCCGTTCACATCCCACTTACGCTTGTAAGGCAACAACATCTCATTACCACCATGGTTGATGCAAGACGCACTCCCCTTCGCGCTGTAACCAACCTGCTGTCCAGTCCATCCCTTCACAACTTCCATTCTGAACACAACAGTATCCACAAATTCCACTACTTCCTTCAAAGCCGCAAATCCTTCAATTCCCGAAAATGAAGCAAGGCACACCGGAAAAGATCAGAGGCACAACGAAGAAGAAAATTCTGGAAGGGAAAAAACAAAAACAAAACAGAACCCTGTCACTCCTTGAAGCTCTCACAGACTTCACCAATTGGGACGCAAAAGAAACTCCCCTCCAAAGGCACAACAATCTAGGGAAACTTAAAACGAAAAGTCCGGGGAAAACAAAGAAAGCAGCAGTTGTGAGTACCAGAGACCAAAGACAAAAACACACAATTGAAAACGCAAAAGTCGTGTGGAAATCGAAAGTCACGCTCAAACTTTGTGCCCTAAACTGACAGAGGGAGTCGAGAAAAAGGCTTTTAGAGAAGGTCCCCGTAGATTAAGAAAACTTTATTTTTTCTTAGGTTTTTTGGCCAAATCGAACCAGGCAAGAAGAAATCTTCAAATAGATTCTTGCAGATCAAGCAGACAAATTTCTGATTTATGAGAGTTTTTTTAAGGCGCAAGAAACAGATCTTCGGTATTGCAATTTCGCTGGCCTCTCGCAAACACAGGTAGCGCAAAAACGTTGAAACGGAAATGTAGCGAACACGAAGACGCAAGTCCTTTTTTTATAGAAGGCGCGGGCAGCGAGCTCGGTTTCTAGAACCTGCATTAGGTCACGCCGGCGAACACCGGTACACTGTTTAGTGGCCAATCAGCAGCTAGTCTCATCCGTCAACTTCAACGGCTTCAATGTGGTTTTTGTTTTTTTGACGGAGAGGATTCAACTTGGTTACGGAAGAGGGAAGAGATCACTACCGGCTGCAACTGGGAGTAGGCGGTCTCCGGTCAGGCGGAAACGGTAGTGGCGGAGGAGAAGCACGGCGGTTTTTCAGATACTCATCCATCCGACGGCCATCGGTTGACTGAAGCATTCAATTCGACGGTTGAGATTAGCCACAAGGGTTTGCTGAGTCACGTCAAGGACGACGGCTGTTGCAAGATAGGGTGGGCTACTAAACTGAGCTCCGTTTGTAGGTACCTACTGGTGCCTATGAACCTACCTACCTACTTCCTCGAAAATAAGCAGGGACCTAAATGTAACCGCTGGCTCTAAGTAGGTCTTCGGAGCGTCCGGTGAAGCCGTGGGGTGACCGATGGTCGTCAGCTGGCCATTCTACCGGACATATTTGTCCCCTTTTTTTTGTTTGGGGAGAAGGGGTGTTTCTGTCAGGTGACGAATAAGTACGTAAGTTTTTATCTCTTTTGACTTGTAACTCAAGGTTCAAGGGTTCCTTTTAATTTCTTTATTTCGCCCCAGTCCCCCCCATACCCCCTTTTGTTTCTGAGTGGGGAATGGTGGGTTTTCGACTTTGGACTTTTTTAAGTTATTTTTTAAAACTTTTTTGCGCCCAAAAACTCACATAACTAGGTACCTATCATGCAGGTCTTTTATGTTGGGCACATTTTGACCACTTAGGCTAAATCAGTAAGAGTTTTTTATTCAGTTAGTCACTTTTAGTGTCAAAATATAAACTAAAATATATATTAAGGGAAATAATTGACTTTATGAGCCCCGGAATGAAATTCCTGCCCTCTCACCACAATTTAAGTCAATTCAAAAATGGCTACTGTCCATGTAAGTAGGTCATCTAATTTAAGAGCACCTACAAGTACAACTATGAACTGCTGAAAATTAAATTGTCTAATTAATATTTGGGAGACATACATAAAACAAGCCCAAAAATCAACTTGACTCCAAGTATGCGTATGCTTTAGTACAAATTTGGATGGAACTATTGAAAGAAAAGGATTGGTGTGATTATACCGCGAGACACATTATTCACCACATTATTCACCAAGTGTGTTGAAATGGGCTTGGACAAACATGATTAAGGTTGGTTGTTCTTAAAGGAAAGTTTACACGACATAGAGGAAAAACTAACTTCTGAAGCGCTCAAGCTTGCAATTGTGAAGTCTTCCACACCAAATAGATCCACAAAGATTTCATTTGTTATTGTCATATATGGTTGGTGGTTGTCATCAGTTTTGGGTGGGTATATTGATGGAACCTTGGTATCTGGATTGATACTGGTCCTAGTATCAAGCAACTAAGGTTGTGCATGCATATGGTTTTTGATATATTTGTCAAAGAAATGTAAGCATATTTTTGAAATGCATACATTTCACATCTAAGTGTATAGTTTTCATTGACGTTCATGTACGTGTGAATGTAAGTGTATGACTTTGGATGTCTTTGTTCAAGTGTAAAATCGTGTAATGTGATTTCATTCCATGTAAAATAAGGTAAGTGAAAATGTTAAACACAACAAATATATACATTTACATGATTTTACACATTGTGTAAAATCAAATAAAATTAATGTGAATAAGTAAACGAAGAAAAAAGTGCACGTTATCAATGATAGGGGCACCACCATCTATCTATGAAGAAAGGTAGTTTGTTTTGTTTTGTAGGTATGAGATCCGTTGAACCAGGATGCTTCAGATTGTGTTCTTGGTGTCTTTGGAAAGCTCTCAACAAGAAGAGGTGCACGGGCTTGGTTCCACGACGTTTGGACTTGCATTGCAAAAAGGTCTTGAATATTGAATGATTCTTCACTAAAAATTAAATTAAATCATAGCTGAAATTTTCAGAGGAATTGGAATGTGCCTTTGGTGTCGTTGGAAAGATCTTGAGGAACAAGATTTAATGGAATTTATTTAATAAGATTTGGATTCAAAATGTGGGAGATATTGATTTTTTAAGTGGTTTATGCTGCTGAAAATTCTAATAAATTCCAGAAAACCAGATTTTGGAAGGAAAAATCAGTTGAGGACGTGGTTACACTTGGGCCAACAGCACATGCCGCAGTAGTGATTCATGAAAAAGTAAAAAAAATTAAAAATTTCAAGGTGATGACCTATAAGTTGACCAAATTTTGATTTATTTACACAAAGTTAATAAAGTTTTTGCTAATTAAGATTCTTGAAGTGGCAAAGGTTTTGATGTTTATATTAGCACATGCAAATAACAAGGCTTGGGTGCCCAAAATGTAGGATCATCTTGAGACAAGGAAACAAGAAAAAAGAAATAAAAAATCATTTGAGAAACTACGATTGTCTTCTTTGTTTAATAGTGAACCTAAAACTTTCGAGTTTGAATACCTTTTGCATATTTTGATTTATATGTAGGTTTTGCCATAACCGTACACATAAATCAAAATAAAAGTTAAAATCTTTGCTTTCACATCTACCATTGTAAAATACACCACTTGTAAACCAAAATCAAACTCTTGTACATTATGTTGAAAAATAGCACACAAAAAGAAAATGGAATATGCATATGCAAAAGGTATAGTAATCATTCTTCAACAAAAAATTAAGGATTTTACCAAAATGGGGGTATTGCATCTCCCATTATCATTGACAACTATGGTTTTCTGAAGAATAAGATAAGATCACAACAAAAAAAACATGTGCAATATGGCAAGGTGAGGAACTCATGTGAAACAAGTTGCTAATGAAGCTTGTAGCAATGCTAAGAGTTGCAAGGTAACCATGTCATCAACACCTACACTTGCAAAAAATGTAAATGAAAAGAAACAACATAAGGGATCTCATAGAGACAATCAAAAACAATGGGAATAGAAAATGACTTAAAAGGTAAAAAATAAAGACATCACTTAAAACATGTTGTACAACTATTAAAATTGTAAAACCTATATAAAGTTCAACTTACTTATCAAGCCTTCAAAAAGTTCAACTTTTCTACCTAAAGAACTTGACCTAAGTTCAAGAGTTATTTTTTCATAGCTCTAGTTCCAACAAAATGTTAGTTCCATAGTCTAATTTTTGTGCTAGTTTAGGTCCAAGTCACAATAACTTTAACTTAAACATCCTTCAAGTATAACACAACAAACCACAAAACCTATCAAGATTAGTTTAAATATTAAGATTGGTATTGCCACTTTCTATAAGGAGTGTTATCCAATGTAAATAAAGAATCTACGCTTTCAAAAATTAGTAGATTTCCTCATGGCTTTTAACAATTCAATGAACAAGTGGACTAGGAACATTGGAGAGTTATTTTTCATTTGTAATTAGTTTAAATGCTTGTTGGAGGACTTTTGTTTGTGTTAATGACCTTCACCATTAAACTATGTTAAGTACATTTTGAAAATTGGAACTAAAAGTCAAGAAGTTCATTGTTTTTTCCTTGATTAATACATATATTTTCTTTATTTTTCATTTTTAAAATTTTCAAACTACAAAAAAATGTTCAAATACAATTTGTCAAGATTTGTATGAGAGTAAAATGTCTTCATGAATAACCAAACCATTATTGGTATTAGCTAGTATCAAACATCACAATTCACAATTATTGTGTGTAAGGAATGTTACACCAATAGTCAAGGTATTGATAACATCTCAATATTGAATATGATTTTTTTTCCCTTATCAAGACCGAATTGATGGCAAGTCCTTTAAGATTTTACATCTACATACCCAATCAGTCTTTTTTAAATATACCTACCAACACTAATTGTCGTGCTTATTGATTTTAATATGTCAGTTAGAGAAAGGTATAGAAGTTTCGAAATAGTTCCAAACCAAGTAAGGGTATAAAGGGTTTGCAAAAGTATCAATCTCAGCAAGTGTAAAGGTAAATGATGAACATTTACCATGTTTGCAAGTTATGGGTAGGAATATGATAAATATTTTATCATTTATTCTATACATACCATGTGAACATACATGGGTAAACATAAGGTAACGAAAAGATTGACGCAAGCCAAGTATGGCACATTGTAAAGTTAAGAAAGAAGATTTAATACTTGTGGAATTGGCATTGTAAACATGAAGATTGTGAAATTTCAAACAACCTATATATAAATAAATAAATTCTTCATACATTTTTTTCTAAATAATTTTTCTATTCAAATGAATTAATATTTAAATTTTATTTTTTTATATTGGAAAATAGCATAAAATTTTAAAAGGTTTCCAAAGCATATGGTAAGAATTTTGTTCAAGACAACAATGTGATGAATAAAAATTAAATGCTAAAAACATATATATTCAACAACAATGAATTACCATAAATCAAACAAATCCATCATAATCACATGCATTGAAAAATATGGAAAATAATACATATTATATTATGCTTTTACCATATACCTTCTATTTGCCCACTTCAAAACAATTACTATCCTTTGAATAATGTTAAATTTCAACTAGATACTAGCCAAATAAAATAAATTTGAAATATATACTTACCAACCAAATAGTGTAATTAAAAGGGTAACCAAAACACATGGGTAGGGTAAGTATATACCTTCTTATACACCCATGGGTATATTAGAGTAAAAAAAAGAGCTTGCCCTATATAATTGTCACTTGGGTGGATAGAAAGACCCCATTTCATTGATATCCCAGGTGTGGAGCAACTCGATGATTTGGCCAAAAGTATTAATTTCTCCAAAAACATTCACCCACACAACTTTAAGGCTTTCAAAAACCATCCAATCAAGACCAAGAAAACTTCAAAAGGTAATTAAATTTGAAAAAAGAATCGTTAAATCGGATCCAATGGCTTTAAACACAAGGCAATGCCAAGAAAACCATAAATGCCATGGTCTAACATGATATGCAATTGGTACCAATCTTCATTGATCCAATGAAAGTCCTAGACATTTCAACTAATCAGCAATTTTGAACATGGGAAAAAACTTCAAAAATTATCCCTATTGGTCAACTAGCAAAACATGAGCCCAATCATAAGATTCAATGTGTCTAAATTGGGCCCATATTCAATTGGTCTTGATATGTGTCAAAAGTGACTTTTATATTGCATGAACTTGAATTATTTTTCATATTTAAATGTTATTGAATAAAGTCTAGTTTGATATGACCATTTTGAACTTTAGAAACCACATGCCTAAAAGACATAGAATGTTATTTGGGTTTTGTGTTGCTATGCACTATTGGTGATGGTCAAACTAACATAAGGTCAAATTATTAGTATATTTTTATTTGTTCCTTAAATTTTCCGATATCAAAAATAAAAATAAAAATTCATAATCATATAATTTTTTTGTGAAATCATTTACAGTTCCATTAATATAGAATGCAAAATTCAATCTATTCATTTGTTTATTTACAATTGTGAGGTGGGCATTTGACCTACAATTCTAAACTCCTAAAATTAATCATTCCCCATAAAATAACATTGTGATAATTTGTGGCATCAAAATTCATTTCATGGGAATTTTTGTTTACCCATCATGATGTTATGAACATTTTTTTATTATGTCATTGACAATTTGTGTCTTTGTGTTATTCGATATGCATCTTGCATGACAAAATTTTGAGTTTTTTGTTCTCTTGATCATCTTGCAATACATTATTTTGTGATTTTGTGTTGTTTAATATTTATCTTGCATTACAAATTTGTGTTCAATTTGGTTGTTTAATCAATGTCTCAAATGAACATATACTAATGTTATGTGTTATGTTTATAACAACTTGGTTGTTGCAAAAAAATATCAATTTTTTAGCAATAATATTGATGTCATAATTACAACATTTGGCTAGTAAATGTGACCCAAATGTGAGATGAGGATGACATAAGTGGGTGAAATGGACGTTTAGTATTTTTCTCAATAAATTGGAAGTTGCTTGAAATTTTGGTAAAATGTATGTTTCACAAGTAGGAAGTAGATCTAGAGTGTTTTGAAACTTTAATTTTGATTTAATTATAATGAATTATATGAAAGCATTTTTCAATTTTCAATCTTCACCTATTGAAAATCATTCTAAAAATGGTGTTGATTACACCAAGAAACTCATGAAATCATATTAATTTTAAAAAGAAGCTTTTAAAAAGATAACCTTTTATTCAATGTGATGTGACTTAAATAGAATTCAAATATGTGTTAGGATTAAGACAAAACATTCAATTGACACATGTGACAATTGGAAAATCATGATATGAAAAGCAAACATGAAAAAGTTATATCTTGGAATCATCTCCCATAACTATCATCTAAAGGGGTGACCTAAAGTTGTTCCCCCAAACCAACTTCAATGTGCCATTGTCAAGAAAATTTTGTAGTTGTAACTCTTAACACCAAATTATTCACACCATTTTTGTGTTTCCTCATTTCTTGCCCAAATATCAAACATGCGTTTCATGTCCATTCAAAAAATTTATGATGATTAATTTGTAAAAAATAATGTGATATGGAATGGTCAAACCCCTATTCATTATGTTGGGAAGGTGCTTTATCCAACTTAATGGGCAAGGACAAAACATTCTATGACTTAGTCTATGCAAATTCACATTTTTGCTAAAAACCATGTCCATCAAAGATTTTGTCACTACTACAAATGTGATCATCATTGAAAGATTATGTCATATATAATGTGATTAAAAAATTGAAAAAAAATCCACCCTAAATGTAGCAATGAACTAGAAAGTGTGGCATAATAATCACCCCCAAAAAAAGGAATCCCAAACCTAAAGCCATACAATTATGTTGCAAGAAAAAAAACTCAAGTCAAACAAAAGGCACTTGAGCACTTTGGGCTATTCAAAATATTCTACATGACTACAAGTTCGTGGGTACTTCATGTTCACGTACTTTCTATAAGTCCAAAACTTTTATAATTGTGCCTCTGTATGGTGAGGATGAATCACATTGAATATAAAAGCATGATATAAACATACTAAATATAAAAGGCATGTTTTCATATTCAATATATTCATTCATCTTCACCACATTGCAATTAAACTATATCAGCAAAACCATTCTCCTCCTTATTGGAATCTTCAAAATTGATGACAAGAGGAAAAAAAGAAAATGAGACCCAAAAAAAAGATAAAAAGAGGAAAGAAATAAAAATTTGATTTTTTTTTGGCACAATTGTTTATTCACAAAAAAGGAATTGTCTTTTGACAATATATAAATTCCATGTATATATATAATCAAATTTCTAAACTCAAGGACAACCTCAAAGTATTATCCACCCCACAATAATACCCACACCTTCATATTAAATTATGCAATAAAATGATGTGAAACACCTTGGTATGCACTAAATATGGCTAGAATATTGTGATCACTAAGAGCATCTCTAAAGTGAATTGATTATTGTGGATTGGTCAACAATAATAATGATTGGCCTAGGTGATAAGCTTATACTAATTTCTCATTTTTTTCAGATAGACTTTTTCATGTTTATGGGTGAAGATGCATGAACATTAAATAGTAAACTAATTTAGCATAACACAGTGTGTTTACTATTGTGGGGGATGGTGCTCATACGTATTGTACCTTATATCTATGTCATTTACACCATCTATGTATAATTATTGTCATTGGCCTAGTTGCCATGAAGATGTGAATTCAATTTTTCTTTTGGACTTTCCACCAACCATACCTAGATATTACTTACAAATGTAAGTATTTTTTCTAAATTATGTTTCATTTAATTACTTTTTGCTTGTATCTCACCAATGTTGGATAATTTCTACATCTACTACTAGCTCACCCAATAATATGTGATAGTAATACGTTAACATTTTAAAAATATGAGGATTGGAAAGGACTAAGATCAATCAAATGAAGATGACTAACCAAGCTCATGGATGAATAATTAGAGCTAATAAAATCTACCCGAATTCATAACAAATTTACACAAACATTAAAGGTGATGCATAAAGTACACGAGAACTTTTAGATCTTGTTTTATAATTGTGACCATGAATATTTTAAAAAAACATTATGTGGTCATTTTTCAAGTCTATAACTAAGTAGGAATACAATTGGTTTGGAAAACATAACATTTCAAGCTCTAAATTCCATCCACCTAATATCCCAAGTAGTCAAAAGGAGTCAGTAATTATTTCTGAAACATTTTGTAAATTAATCACAATAATTCAACATAAAAATAATAATCATGACACCATGAAAAATATTTGTCCACAATGAAGAAACTTGTTACATGCAAGAACATTCACTTTCAAAAAGGCATGTAAAAAGCTAGGAAAAAGAAAGAGGGTTCATAGAACTCAACATCTGATAAGCCCTTTCAACTAAAGTTCAAGTAGGTCATAGCCATAAAATATAATTGAACATGCATTCTAATGGTTTCAAATGTTGTTATGATTTCAAGTGATAATAATATTTTTTTATTGTTGGGTCCACAATTCATGGATAAATGGTAATTGACCTAATATATTACCAAGTTAAAATTTTATCCTATTCTACCATAGAAACACATATAAAATGTATAAGTGGGAGAAAAATAACAATCTATGGTTTTTGCATGGACTTAAAGATCACTGAACCTTAATCCTTGCCAAACAACTATATGAATGTGAACAAAGCCTTCAAAAGTAATGAAGGAATGGAGTAGGAACTTTGACGATTTACATTGTTCCAAATTAATGTTGGGTGGATGTCGACTTTTGGACATACCAATTATATTGGCATACTATTGGTATTGGATATGATAATGTTTACTAAATACAATTTTAAATGTTCCTTGAAATAATGTTGCTAATTAAGCTGAAATCTACCTACAGATGCTAACCACCCTAGCTCAATCTATAAATTGAAAAAAAACACTACCACTTGGTCTTGGTAAATCATGCTAGTCCAAGGCTAATTTCTAGTTGGTATGAAGTAGGTACATACCTATTATTGAGATTGGTATAACCTTGGTATGAAGTTGGTATTACCTTAGGTCCCTACCATGTAGGTATTGGTGCAAGGGTAAAAGTACTTGAAGTCATATAAGTATGGTTGGATATTTGATACCACTTGAAACTAATACCAAACTATATATTATGGTTCCATTTTAGTATTCACCCAAAACTAGTTTAAACCAATTGGAGTGGAGTATTGATTATTGATGTATTTGCTTCCAACTATTCAAACTTGATTTTCACTTTTTCACTTTTTTACAATCATCTATAAAAAGTTGATGCATGTAAGGATGCCTACAAGATTGTTGTAAAAGACAAGTTTGCAAAGATGATGCAAGTAACTATAACTATCTAGTAAGTTTATATATATATTACACATAACAATAACTCAAACACATGAAAGATAAGACCTTTTGTTTCAATCAAACACAAAATACAATATTACAATTGGGGTCACATTATTTCCTACTAAAAGCTCCTCAAGTTTTTTTAATGTTTTGCAACCTATTACTAAATTCCAATACACTCCTACCATCTTGCTATAGGCGCATTCTCTCTTGAACTCCTTTTCTTACCTTGAACACACAAATAATCCTCCATTTGTGTCAAGTACATTTCCTTCCTTATCATTAATTTGGTGATAGCTCACCCCTTTTTATTAAAAAGGGGTCAATGAATTTCACAATATGGTCCTAAAAAACTTTCACTATTTCATCCATGAATTGCTTTAAGTCTATCAATAAGGAGGCACCATGGTGTTCATTTGTTTTGATTTTAATTGTTACAAAAATATATGAAAAGAAAGTAAAAAGTATTACATGTTAACAATAAATTTCATATCTAGAAAGATCCATTAATTCATCAATGATAATTTCATTGAATCCATTTTATTTGTAATTCATACATAAATGAACATTTTAAAAAATGACTAACAAGGTTATTATGCAACAACAAATGAAATCCATAAAAACTTCCATATGAATCTACTTTAAGTTGCATAAAGTTGCATAGACACATGTAATACTTACCTTTTTCCTTGTTCTATTTGACATTCACTTAAGGTATAATTTAATTTAATTCTTATTATTTGATTTATGATAATGCAAAACATCATGCCTAGAAATTCATGTGATTAGATCACACCACATCTTATCTTGTTAAATAACAAAATTCATGTCTATTTTGTTTTTTAAAACTTATTATATTATGCTTTTAGTTTTATTTTTGCTTATGCAATTTATTTTTACTATAGGTTCACACATAATGAAATTAAAAATATAACATATAATCTTGCAATTTTTTAATAATTTGAAAATACTAATAAAAAAATTACATGGGATAATGATTGATCATGTTTTGAAATTGTTTTAGACAAATTCCAATTACAATAGTACATCAAAGCTAGTTTAGAGAAAGAAACTTTAGGTTCCATTTGTTTGGTATTTATTATAGAATATTGATTTTTTATAGGATTGTTTTGGAATTGGAACCTAATTCAATGTCAACAAGGTTCCAACTATTTTGTGAGTTGGGGGATTTATTTTTAAGGTGTGACTTTGGAGTTTAAGGTTCCAACTATTTTGTGAATTTGGGGGTTTTGTTTTTCTTGTTATGAGATTATAAGGCACACAAAAGGGGCAAGAGGTAATAAACAAATATTTAGAATGTTTTCAATAGGCGAAGATTGAATTTTATGTTATAGAATTGATGTAAGGGGAAATGATTTTATAGAAAATCAATTTGATCATTACATTTTGAATCTAGTTATGATATTGTAGGATTCAAAGAACGAGTGAAATTTATTAATATTTCAGCCTTGTATTAGTTTGATTGTCATTGGTAGTGTAAAGTAGCATGGAGTTGAAGTAAAATAAGTCTATGGGTACTTTTATAGACAAGTGGGCCACTTGAGAATTAAAAATTCTATTGGTTACAATTTTATATATGGATACAAGCTTGTTTCCTTAACATTTATTGTGCAAAATTGTTAGAAGTTCAACCATGTTGACATGTACATTTTTTTATAAAAAAAATCTTAAATCAAGGTCTACACATGACTAGAAGGTTCAACCACTAACAATATGTTTAAAAAATGTTCTTTGAACCAATGACAATGGGAAACATGTGTATACAACAAAAGTCTAATGGAATATTTTCATATAATTAATCATGAAAACATTTTAGCTTTGAACCTTCATGAAGAAATGGTATTAAATTTAGTTAAAATATTGTTGAAAAGTCTAGTTGCTTATAGCAATGGAAGATGTGTACAAATACCACACAATTGTCACATCAAAACCATGATTTATATGTGATAACACAATTTAGTCAAGTGGATTATACATGTGAAAAATGTGCAACACAAGCTTGACACTATGGTGGGGAATGTGGGTGTTATGGTTTGAGGTTTATAACATTTTGGAATTAGTCCCCTCATCATCAATTCATGACGGGGAGATTAATACAATCCCTTACATGGAATTGTAGCTTCATGATTCAAGTGAAAAATGTTTTTAGATCAACTATCATAAACATTCATATTATGTGGTTTTGACCAAATAATGGGAATTGTTGGAGCAATGAAAGATCAATATGAGATGAATGCATAAGTGCAATAAGAGGAGAAACAATAAAATGAAATGATTGTTTCATTTTTATACTCCTAGTGAATGAGAATTATGTGTAAAACCACATGGTGGGGTCATTCTCAAAATATGGGGTTTAGGATGAATTGGTAGTTGAGTTCAACCTCAAAATTTGGAATGTCCCCCTCTCATGGGGATTTACCCATCATAAATCACAAGGTTTCACATAGATAGATACCAAGGGATAGGAGGGGGGATGTTCTTGCATATATTCCTTAATAGTGTGAAAGAGTTTACTTACTTTTGAAAAGTGTGAGAGGATCTTACACTTACAAGTAGGCATCACTTCCATCACATTCTTTAATAATAGGTGCAAGATCCCTCTTTTTTTTCTTTTCCAATAAGGATTATTCATGAATATAAGGTGATATGATCTAAACACATTAGACGATTTTTATGTGTTTTATTTTAATGTACACGTATTGAAACCTAATGAATAGTAATATAATTATGATAATGACCATGTGGTTGTTGACATCTTTGCATCATGGTGACACAAAATTCATTTGCACAAGCTATTATGCATCAACAATCAAACTATGTAATTTGTAAAGATTACATAGATCCTTCTTGAGAATGTGAGTTTGCTTGACCAATTAAAGAAGTCAATTTAGTTGTTTGGAATGAAAAAGAATGACCTCACCAAAGGGTTAGTCTTCTTTTTGGAGAGTTTGGGACCTTGCATTTGGTTTGAAAGTTGTAGAACACTTATCTTTTGGTACAAATCTTCACAACCAAGGATGCCTTTAGTGTGTCATCTTTGGTTGGTGAGTTGGATTCCTCGAAGTAAAGTTAGTTCAATTTGGATTGTGACGAATGATGGGGCATATGATTGCATCACCTACCTCTTTCCTCTCGATATTGACTTCTTTAATTTTCCATGAAACAAATCAATTGAAGACCTATATCCTTCAAAACAAGTGGTTCTACCATGAGAGGTTGTCTTAAAATAGTGTTTTATATAAGATTTTATGTGACTTTTTAATGGGGAGGGCCTTTGAAAATCACTTTTAAAAATTAGTAATAACAAATCAGATGTGCAAATTCAAATTTAGTTCCACAATAGTTAAGCTTACACAAGCCCATTTCATTTCTCTCAACCTCACAAATGAATGTCCATAAATGAATATAAATATGTAAAGAAACCATATTGTGTACAAATAAATTTGAACTCTTTTCTTTTTGCATGTATAGGCAATTTCTTGGAAAGGTATTCACACTATGTCCACTTAACTCTAGATACTCAAATGTTTTAAAAGTGAATGGCTATTGGGAACATCTTGGGATAATTCATTTTGGAAACACATGGGGAATTCATTGGGAACACATTGTGAATAAAAAAAATCCAAAAAATCCAAGAACACCATGCTCCCCCCACCCAAAAAATGATATGAAAAAAAACCATGTGCTATTGGGAACATTTTGAGAACTTGACAAACACATTGAAAATTCATTGGAAACATAGTGGGAACACATTTTGAACAACAAAAACCCAAAAAATCCAAGACCTCCCACCTTCCCAAAACAAATGATGTGAGATGAAAGTCATGTGCTATTGCGAACTTGGGAACCATATTGGAAATCCATTGAGAACATATTGTGAATAACAAAAATCCAAAAGATCCAAGAAGCCCCCCCCCCAAATCCCTAGACCTTTTAGGTGCATGTTAGATAACCTCATTCACCATATACACAATTTCCATTCCTAACTGTGTTTGTCCCCAATTTTTGAACTAGGCTAATACCCCTTGGAAAGAGGGGACCTAATAAGAATACAAATATGCAAAAAAAAATTTGCATCCTTTGCTTTCCCCAAAATAGGGAAATGATTTTGACTTCTTCTGTGCATGCTAGGTCAACTAACTCTCCCTTCATCTCTCTCTAAATTTCCATTTATAATTTCATCTCACCCCACTTCACCTGACTCAAGGCAAATTGAAAAAGAGAAAACTTACACCTAATATACGTTATCTATTAAGCCTACTTTTAATTACTTGCCCTCTACACCTGCTCGGAAGGAGTTCCACAATGCCTTGGCAGAACAAAGCCAACAAAAGAAAACTAAAATTCATTATCATTGTTTATTCATACATTTTTCATCCATGCAAACATGGATAGATACATTCATTTGTACCCATCAATTGTCACCACATGTACATACACCTGTACAAAACCGAGAAAAGATAGTAAAAACACCAAGAATTTGACTTCTTCTTTGGAGATCTCTTGACCATCACATTTTCTTGACTAAATCATCACCAAGAGCAAATGCACACTTAACATAATGTAAGTTCTGATGGCTAATTTCTGCATCTGTGATGTGTTGGGTTTAGGGTTCTCTACACAACGATGCAAGAGCATCAAAGGTACATGTGTTGAGGGGCTTTGGAAGTTTTTTTTCAATACTTTGTGCAAAGCTGTGACAAGCAGTTCTTTCCTGTTTTTGTTCCACTTCTCTCTTCATTTGCCTTGTACCATTCCCTATATGGCATTGGGTCATTGATGAGTCCTGTTTTCCTTCTCATCAAATCTCTGCTTGAGACTTTCTACAAGCATTTTCTCTGTATCTGTTTGGGCCATGGGATTCCTGGGGTTTGTTGCAATTAGACATTTGGCCAGAAAATCAATTGGATTGTCAGGCCTGATATGATGGACCCTCTGGTTGTCAGTTCTAATTCTGGCATGGTAAGAATCACACTCTCTCTGCCTTGCAAAGCAGGGCTAAGGGATCAATCCAAATAGAGAAACCTCATACCTTAATCCCAATCCCATCAAGTTCCTTGGCCTCATCAATGTTAGGTCAGTGGAAGCTGCTTCAAACTTTAGCTGTTGGACATTGCACAGCAAGATCAGGCTTTAATCTGACAAGAGGCTTGCAGAGGAAGAGTCTTACCTTATTTATGGTCGTGTTATCTTTCCATTGCAAGCTTCTTCAAAACCACTCAACAGCAGTGAGGATGCAGATGCATTCTGTCAATGACAGTTGAAAGAAGAAGGATTAATAGCAAGAATCACCAGGTCAGGCAATTACATACTTGAAAAAACAACAAAAACAATGCCCTATTTCATGTGGATCTCACTGAGGGCACTAAATTGATCTGGAAAGAGCTCTAGGAGAGGGAAAAGAATCACCCAAGTATTGTGCAGCTCCTGACATTGCCCTGATGTTAAATTAGTCTTGAGCTTTTTTCTCTAAATAGTGTCTTCTGCATCCACATCACCTAGTGTCATCACTGAGAGTAACTCCTCATTCTCTGCTTACCAGAGACAAAACTCATGTATAACAAGATTGTTGCTGAGAATTCCAAAGTCAGGAGAGATATATCAAAAGAAAACATCTTCATGAGATGGACTTTACAAGAAAAGTTCATAATATTACCTACAGTTCAAGTTTTGCTTAATAGCTGCATACTTGTCTTGGATGCAGCCCCTTGTCCTAAACAAAAGAGGCTTCTATTGATGTATCCTAAAATGGTGTAATGCATATTTGATAAAAGAATGACCTTGTGAAACCCAATTTGTGTCCTAAAGTTACAAGCAGAACAGCTGAAACAGCTTAAAAACCATTGAAATCATGAAAGTCACATCAGTTATGGTGCACCATCATCAACATCAAAGCCTGCTCCTGTCCACTCCCCACCTTCAGTCCCTGATTTGGACCTCCCTAAACGCAGAGACCCTCGAATCCTTCCAGCTACTCGACCTCGACCTCGTGGCACTGGCACATGTTGGCCATGGCTTACTGGGGGTGTTGAGTGGCCAACACTATGATCCTTGTCCAATCCTTCCCCTTGTCCATCAGGCTCAGGTGTAGAGCCTGGAACAGGAGATGAAGGCAGAGCTGTTGGAGATTGGTGTGAGTTGATGGATGCAACAATAGCTGCCACTTTTGGAATGCCACTGGCAGTCAGAGAGGTGGATACTGTGACATTATCTCCCTGCAGTCATGAGCAACAGATACTGACTTCGGATAAGATCTCAAACATGATACAATTAAGACAGGCACTTCACTCAGGGAGTTGCAAAGAACATGAAGTATATCTGACAGATTCCATCTTTGCATACAGCTCTTGATCTAACTGCAGCCTTACACACAACACCCTTTGCTGGAAAAATAGCACTTTAATCGAAGAAACAGATCTTAGCTACAGAGCCTTCACAAGAGTGACTTAGCAGGAGCAATCCAAATGAAATCTCATATAGCTATGAAATTGCAGAGATATCTCCACAACAACAATTCAAACATAACACAACAATGAGTGCACTCCCAATGGAATCTCAGTTTAAAAATCATCCTCCTACACCACCCACCTGCTTGCTGCCTACAAATGGACAACACTTCTCCTTTGGGATGAAGTGTATGTGGCTCTATAGATTCAAGGTGACAGCAAAGACACTAAGTAAGATATCATACATGCCACATATGCTAAGGGGCTCTTACTTCACCATTGTGAGGACTTTGCTGGTTAGCGTGCAGATGAGGGACATTGCTATCAGAGGAATTTTTCTGAACCCCAGCTGCAAGTAATTGTGCTGCACCTCCTCTCAGTTCTGGATTTAAAGCCTCCAGTCTCTGAGTCAATTCTTCAAGACGGGAATATTGTGCTTCTGCACTTTGTTGTACCTGCAAAAGCAAAGCATTTAATGTAATTCACAAGACCTTTCAGAAATTATAACTGCTTGAAGCACTGTTTCCTTGGGCAATTCTGATGACACCAGATACAAGTAGATAGGTTTGATATGGTCAGAACAAAGAAACAGCCTAATCAGTTGCAGTCTCTATGAACTGCAACTGGCTATTAAACTGCTTGCAAGGTGCATACCAAGCATTTGAGATCATCACAAAGCCTCTGCTTGTTGCTCTCTTCCGCTTCCACAACCTTAACAGCTGCCTCCCAAACCTGACCAAACATTACAAAAGAGCAAATTGATCAACATGATTCAGTTTGACTGCAACAAGTAGGCATGCAAACAGAATATACATGTAAGATCTCTAAATCTGCATCACAAGTATCAAGAGCGTAAACTGACCTTCTTTGCCTGTTCTTCCTTCAACCTTGCACTTTTGATTTTCTCTGAAGAAATCTCAATCAACTTACGAAGATGCTCAAGAGCTGTATTTATTCAATTAGGAAAAAAATTCATGCAAAGTCAGAAGGGCTACAACAAATATATAGTGCTCCAGCTCTTCCACTGGAAGCAGAGCCATGTTGAGCAGTTGCAAGCCTTCAGTACCCATGTGAGCAAAATAAAGAATCACAGTTCCTGGTGCTTCTGCAATATCACTCACTGACTTCACTCACACACAAATGTTACTCATAAAATACATCTTGGCGTTTGCTTGGCTGAGGATTCTTCACTGCTGCACATCATTTGGCAGGTACTTGGAGTGCAGCAGTGCCCAAAAAAATATGTACCTTTGTGCAGAAACTTCATGATCAGACATACTTCTTCTGCCAGGACAACTCATACAAACAGATGGTGACCACACAATGACAGAATCTAAGAATTTAGCACAAAAGTTAAGACCTGCTTTCTTTGGTCCTGCAGTGAGCTTCACTTCCATGGCCAGGCTCGCCAGCTCCCGTTCCACATTCTGTATCTTTGAGTAGTTGTCTTGAATGTACCTGGCAGTGGAAGAAGCTTACCCATCAGCATAGAATCCAGCACATTCTACCTCAAGCCTGATTATCCATATCCATGTGAATGGTCTCATACAATCAGTGTGAAGCTCAAGGAAGCTCACTGCACTGTACATACACAGTTGCTTGATATTCCTTCAAGCCCATTGCTTTTTGTTTTGGTTTGGGATGTAGACAAGCAGGATCTTCAAAAGGAAAGCAAAACTCAACTCTTGAAGAAGGGAGACTCAGAGACGAGATTCCATTTTAATGTCCAATTTCCCAAATCATGTGTTATGTCTATACTCAAATAATGAGCCAACTGCAATAATGAGCCAACTGCATTTGATAGCCTCCAAGGTGACATTCATTTGCAACCATTGGACATTCATGTTTGTTTCATACTTCTTGCTCTTGACCTTGCATCCTAGGTACTAGACATTTGTAAAGAAAGAAAACACTAAGGACTTTGAGAGGCATTCAAGAATGGAGCAGACTGAAGCAACCAAAGCAGTCGGAAATTCTGGTGTCTGAAGACCACTCTACTTAACTTCATCTTTCTTGATGCAGAATCACCTAAAAAAAAACAACAACAAGGGAAGAGAGCTTATACATACTTCCTTAGCATCTGCTCCTTTTCTTCCAGGACCTGAACCAAGAAAAAAGAAAAAAGAAAACAGTGTTATGGGAGTGTTATCCAATCATGAAATCAGTCGCATTGCAAACTGCTGATTCCTGAGATCTAACCTCCCCAGAAACAGTTTGAATGCATATATTGTAGAGAGCTTAGAAACATAATCTTCACAAGTACTGAGAATTTCTCCATACTTACAATTGAAGTCAACCTGAAAAGAGCTGCGAGACATGACCTAAATAACAAGGTTATAGAGAATTCAGATCCAACAACATATCTGCAAAGCAGGACTTTGAGGAAAGACCTGACCCTAGAAAACAGAGAGGAGCAAGCAGTTTGTACAGTAGGGACAATCACCCACAATCTTCAGAGACGTTCAACAGCAATATGTATGGAACAAATCACAAGCGTCTTTGGAGATCTTCAACAGCAGCAACATGAATGGTACAATCATGCACACCTTCAGAGACATTCAACAGCAATATGGATGGGCACAATCACACAAATCTCGGGAGACCTTGAACAGCAACAACATACATGGTGCAATCACATGCATCTTCAGATCTTCAGAGAGCTTCAACAGCAACATGAATGATAGATAAAATCACATGCATCTTCAGAGATATTCAACAGCAAAATGTGTGGTCATGATCAGCTACCATAACATTACCACTTACTTCATCAGCTCCGCAGCAGTAGATGGAGGTTGGTACAATGCCATAAATTAATGAAAGAAGTGAGCTTCTGTCGTAACACTGATAGTAAGAGGAAACACAGTTGCGAAAACAAGCTATCACCTTGCAATGGCAGGCAGGTACACACTCTACATAAGGAAAGCTCCATCATGTATGGTTTTTCCACTGCCACATTTCAGTGGAGGATCGGACCAACAAAGTGTGTGACAAACTCTCAAAACTCCCAAGAATTTCTGTATTCAAAGTCCAGAACAAGCACTATGTTGAGAGGAACAGCAGCTTCTTCCCCCATTAGCCATTTAGGTTTTTTCCACATCAATGCGATCAACAGACAAGCAAGCTGCTCCTCACCAGCTCAGAAAACAACTGAGAATCGGGAACAATGTTCTTAGTTCAGCGATGATGCTTCAGGAAAGGCATTACCCTATCTCCTGAACATTGGTAACCATCACCTTCAGACAACGAAAGAATGTTCCACACACAAAAACAACAACGAGGACGAGGACACAACAGTTATTTTTCTTGTACGCAAGAAAAAAATGCGTACAAGAAGTCTGAAAGGAATAGGCGTGTCAGAAGAAAGGAAAGCGCAAATCCAAAACCTTCTCAGTGTACGCCATTTTGGGATCGTCGGCGAGAAAGGCAGTGGATCCCGGTCCACTGGAAGTGGTCGACTCCATCTTTGTTGTTGTACCGTGGTTGTTTCGTTGTTGCGCTGTGTTTCTTCTTCTTCTTCTTCTTCTTCTTCTTCAACAAATCCAATGCAGCACAGTGATCTGAGAGAGAGAGCGAGGGAGATAGAAAGAAGCAGCGTCGCTCCTCGATGAAATACCGTCGTTGCCACCACCTTGTTGCCGAGAGAACAGCCTATTGTGCAATACACGGAAAGCGCAGACGAAGGCAAAATGAAACCAGATCCGCCATCGTCGCGGCTAGCAGACACCACAGCAAAAGCGTGGACTTCTCGTGGGAACTTGTCCTCAATGCCCGAACACTGGCTAGCTACAGTTCTTCTTGGTCTGTTGGCCGAACGTCGCCTGCTTCCTCGCGCCTCACGAACGTAATTGTGGAGTGCGAAGACGACAGTCGTGAGCTTCAGGTTCCAGAGCTGATGGAGCGGTTGGACATGGCAGGGAGGAAGGTATTACTAGTGTGAAAGATTCCACGTCCGATTGCCGAAGGAAGCTCGAAGGTCCACTTTGTGTTTGTTGGGAGGAGGAGGAGGAGGACGACGACGACGACGACGACGACTACTACTACTACGAGATGGACGTGAGTAGATGGGTGGTGATCTATCCGGTGTACATGAACTCCAAGAAGACGCTAGCCGAGGGGCGTCGGATCTCCACGAGCAAGGCATGTGACAACCCTACCGTGGTGGAGATTAGCGACTGCTGCCAGTACTTGAAGCTCCCTTGTGCCATTGAGGTATTTCTAGTTTCTTGACAAGCACTAAGAAGCTCTGCATTGTGACAGAGAAATCCATTAGGGTTCAGTATGAGTTCTTCACTTCTATGCACTTGTCTCTCATGACCTTCTTGTTGCATTCCTCTGCAATACAGGGGAATGAATATGATGAGCTAGAGAGAAATACCTTTCTTCTCTACAGTCCATCACATTCGTTGTCATGAGGTTTGCATATCGACAGTTCTTGATTCCTTGTCAATTGAGCAGTCTATCGGTTTGGACGGCAGCAGCAACTGAAATGGAGATATTTCTCTCGAGCAGTAATGAGAGTTGAACACAATGGAATTGCAAAGGCCTCAGTAAGGAGGTGCAGATTGTTGCGATGCACATTTTTTGGCGTTCTAGAATTCTATCTTGTTGTTGCACCACATGTGAATGTGCAATTCTGGACATCTGAGTTGTTGTCAGCATCGCTCCAGAATAGCACATTCACATGTGGTGCAACAGCAAGATAGAATTCTAGAACCCTTGTTTGGCTTCTTGTTTGGCTACACAAACAAAAAAAATTTGGTGCTTTGCTGGGCAAATATGGTGTCAGAAGTTCCTTAGGATTTTCAGTGCTGTTTCTTCATTCCATTGAGCATGGAACTGGATGTGGGTGTTTGGTGTGACTGGCAGTTGGATAAAGTGTATTCAAGAGATAATATGCAACGAGGGCGCGTAAGAGTACAGCTTAAACGAGAGGACAAATCTTTAGTCAATCCTGCTGTTCCTTCCCGTAAGCTTCTTCCTTCCAAGAGTGACGATTTAGATGGATAATTGCATCATTGATGTTGCCTTCAAGCTCCTTCCTTCCAAGAATGAAAGTTGTAGCTTGATAATTGCATCACCAAAATTGCCTTCTGTGCAACTCAATTGGTGTTGACATGATACTTAAGACTTCATTACTTGGGCATGATGGTTCAATTTTTAGGACAATCTTGTACCCATTTTGTCATGTGTTCATCTGTAATGAACAACTTCATGGCAAGTGCATGAAACTTGAAACCATTGTTCCACATGGCTTCATGCACTAAACTGATGATTTATGTGATCCAGGCAAGGTGTTGTTGATGAGGGTGGCAGAGCTTGTTGGGAAGCTTCAAAGTTGCCATAAAAGACCAGAGCCAACTGCCTCAACCTCAGCATCCACTGCTCCTGCTGGGAAATCAGGAAAAGGAGGCAAGAAGAAAAAATAAGCATGTTGTATAAAGGAGCTCTTGTTCACAACTCTTTTTTGCGTGAGTCATAGTAGTAGTTCTGCTGTCTTTGGCATGCCCTTGTCAAGATCTAGCTCTTGTCAAGGTCTAGCTCTCATGTTCTGCAACAAAGAACATAGACAATTGGATTCAGCATCCAAATAGAGTGTGTTCTCCTGGCAACAATCGAAGGTCCCTCTTCTTGAGCTATCAAAGATGTTGGTATTTAATGTCGCCCTATTGTAGAGTTTGCTCTCCTGGCAACAATTGAAGGTTCTCCTTATTCTTGAGCTATCAAAGAGGTTATGATTACTGTTGCTCTACTGAGATTCATTTTCTTGCAGAAAAAGGTAAATGGCAAAATGTCACTCATAAGTGTGAAGTTGATAAAAAGATGATGAACCAAAAGGATGGAGGGAAAAAAAACCACATGCCTCATATTTGGCAACCATCATTCAATGCAGAGTTTCCTGTAATGAATTGCTCTGATTTTACTGCTGGGTTTCCTTGATTTCCTAATGACTGTTGTTGATCTGAAATCTCTATAACCTGATTATCGGGTCATCTCTCAAGCCTATTATCCAGTTGTCTTACAATTGTAAATGGTCATGTTCTCAGTACTCATGAAGTTATGTCATTTGCATTCAAGTATAATTCCTAGTATCTCCTCCTATATGTTTATTGATGTGATGTTCATGCAAGTTGGGTAGCAGATGCAGCTGTGTGTGTGTTTTAACAAATTGAGAGATACAAGTGGGATTGGGTCCCAGTTAGGGTTAACAAGAGAATTCCTCTAGTGAACATATGAAGAGGTGTATCTTATTTTCAAACCTTGCATCAATGCATGCATAATCTTTGTAGTTTTCCTTATCAGAATTACTTATTTGCTTTCTCTAGTAGATGGTTCTCATGGTCTTCACAATGGGAGAATCAATACACTGAGAAAATTCCAAATTGTGCAAAGTCACAAATCCTTAAAGGTATTACAAGGTTTCCAAATTTTTCTTCTTTTTAGGGTTTCCAATGAATTTAAGTGCAGATGGATGCATGAACGAATGGATGGATGATGGACCAGGTGGACCAGTTATAAGAGAAAGGAAGGTGGTTAGTAGTTAGGGAAGTCCAGGCATGGTGACACTCTTTTGTCCCAGAGGCTGCTGTCCCCTCTTTGCCCTCTCATTTGGAGATTTGACAAAGCTCGGAAGCCCTTCAACATGCATGCTACTCTCTCTGCCTCATCCTTGTTCCATCTATCTCTCTGTCTCAGCCCTTAATGCATGCTGTCCATGTTCAAAAAAATTCAGCATGCAAACACCCTCCTAAGCACACATGTGTGTGCTGGGGTATTTGATCATCAACCATGACACCAATTTTTCAATGCAGTCGGTAGCATGTATGGTGGTAGGATAAGACTTTTTTGCTTCTGTCACTCTCTCTGTGCGTCCCTTTGGGTATACGTGCAGGGGTGTGTGTGTGTGTGCACATGTGCATGTGTGTATGGTCTGTGCAGGTGTACCTGGCTGATAGAATGAATTTCTGAAGATTGGTTATAGTGCTGCTGCTGCTGCTGCCAAATCTGTTGAGCTGTTGTTGTGCATGCTGATGCATACAAAAGGAATATTTCTGTTAGAAGGTTCACACATGAGAGATCTGAGTTCATAACTATCTCTCTCTCTCTTCAGGGAAAAGAATGAAAGGAAAAATGAGAAAAGGATCACCCCGGGGGCAACCATCACCTACTGTGCCATTTGACAGCTTCAGAAAACGACAAGCTATTGGAGTCCCCCCAACAGCAAATGAATTAGCATGTGTGTATGATTACCGGGAGAGGAGGAGGGAGCAGGACTTGATGGGGTCAAAACACTCAAGTCGGTCAGGATCAGGAGAAATCCCAATGTCTCAATCAACACAGATTGGACTATATGGAAGCCCGTTGCGTACTTCTCACACCTATGCACCCACTCAATACACAAGCCCTGTGAGAGCTTCTGTGGACCGTCCAGTATATATGGCAGGAGGTGGCTTTGATGTGCCTGTATTACAGATACCCCACGTGAATTCAGGTTCAGCTTCATCTCTCTTCCTGCACCAATATTGTCACAAGATTTGCATCAGCAAGCACTTTCTTTGTTACATTTCTTTCCCTTTTGACCACAGATCACAGGACAGCAATTGCACCCAATTCCTCAAAAATTTCATTGGAATCTAGAGAAAGCTCCTTGTTGATGATGAAGGAAAGAAAGTACTCGCATTCAGAAGATTGAACTTTCCTCTACTGGTCAACTGAGAACAAAGCCATAGTTAGGGATGTGTAGCAGCTAAAGTTGAGCAAGAGCATCAGTGTTCCGGTTTGAAGTGTCTCTGATCCATGCTCTCTCTTGACTGGAAGCCACTGGTATTACAAACTTGGAGATTGAGAATGTGCAGGGAACATTCAGAGCCCAGGACTGGTAGAGATTCAGTACTTCGGGCGAGATTCTGAGGACCAAAGAAACATGCCATGGCTAACTCCTGTTCTTGCAATTACACATGTGATTGTCTTCATCATGACCATGAGACACAACAACTGTCCAGCAAACTTATCTCTTGAAGGTCGTTGCATTCTCCCATTGTTGAGAGGCTTTGCTTTCCAGCCACTGACTGAGAATCCATTGCTAGGAGCATCAGCCAACAAGTTGTTGGAGTTGGGAGCCCTTGAGTCAGAGCTTGTGACAAAAGCTCATGAAGGTTGGCGCCTTGTTTGTTCCTTGTGGTTGCAAGCTGGCTTGTTCCATTTGGTAGGCAATCTTCTTGGTGTTCTTGTGATCGGCATTCCACTCGAGCGAAGATTGGGGTATATGAAAGTAAGACTGACATTGCCTCTCTTCCATTTTGTTGTATTTTCACATTTTCACCTTCTTCAGCATCATGTTCTGTAGCATCTTCTGCACATCTTCATCTTCTCTAGCATCATCTTCTTCTGCATAACTGCGAGCATTTTCTGACCATTTCCCAATGGATTTGGACAGCGTTTTGAGCTTTCTCTGTGCCTGATGGTTTCCAACGCCTGAAACTTGGCTTTTCTCTTGCGTCTCTTTGTTACACTCATGAACTGTTTGCCAATGCCGTCATATGCAACAATATACTTGTCAGTAAATCTCCTGAAAGACTGGCTATTCTTCTTCTTTCCGCTCAATTTGATGTGATGTCATTGCTACCAAAACATTCAAGTACTCACCAGGTAACCTTGATGTATATCACGAGCGGATTCGCCGGTAACGTCTTATCTGCTCTCTTTGTTCACGGCCGTGTCTCCGTCGGGGCATCTGGAGCATTCATGGGCTTGCTTGGAGCAACAATGTCGTCGATTCTGATCAACTGGAAGCTGTATCCACGTCGCACTCCATCGCTTGTAGCAGTCATCTTCTTCGGCGCCATCAACTTGGCGTTCGGGCTGATGCCGCTTGTCGACAACTTCATGCACATCGGAGGTGCAACCGCGGGCTTTCTTCTCGGGAACTTGATGATGATTCGGCCAGAGTTCGGATGGATCACACGACGCTGTTTCCCTGCAATCATCTACGACACAGATGACATGCCTATCAAGTCCACCAAGCACGCGATTCTTAAAAATGCTGTGTGGATCATCTCGCTCATCCTCTTTCTTTCCGCGATCACTGCTGGCTTGCTGGCTCTCTTCCAAGGTCCTCCTCATCTTCTTCTTTCAAGACCTTTGTTGTAATCATGAAGTTCCAATTTCTTCACAGCTTTTTTCTGCAGCTTGATCACATTCAAGGAGATTCGTGTACAGAAAATCCTACCATTTCAACAAGTTAGAAACTGCAAGACTGAACATTGATCATTGAGTGTAGATTACAAATCAATCAAACGATCAATCAGCTTGGAGTCAGATCATCATGTTGTTGATCATGCAAAGAACATCTTCCTGACAGTCTGCCAAAAACAGAATTGAGGAAGATCTTCTGTAACAATCATTGTTCAAGCTGACACTTAGCACCAATTCAAACTGCCGACGCTGTCTTGATTCTTACTCTCTTGCTTATCAACATCTTGCAAGAGATCCTAATCCTAATAGTATGAAATTGCAAGCATTTGGTCATGCATTGAGCTTCCAGTTTTGCTTCTTGTGAGATTTGCAGACATATATACTTGTTGAACTTTACTATGGCCTGAATTGATTGAGCCCTTATTGTGCTGTACCAGTGATGCTTCCTTTGAAAGCTCATCTAGAAATTGGAAAATGTACGCAGAAATGGATGTGGAGAAAGGCTGTTCATGGTGCAAATACATGACATGTGTGCCAACGCATCTGTGGAAATGCTATGGAAATCAAGAGATGGGATGCTTTCCATTGTCGTACCAAGGATACCTGCGGATCATGTGTGCCAACAATGTAACTCATGACTGGCCTGCTGTCGCCAACTTTGATCCAACTACTCCACAAGTTCAAGGTTTGTGCATCAAAAGCTGTGTTTAAAATTGTCTGCTGTTCTTGGGGGCTTGTTTTAAAGAGAGAAGATGGCAAGAGGATAAAAGGAGAGCATGGGAAACCCAAAGGAGAAAAAACAAAGATAACACCAGCAGACAAGCAAAAAGGAACTTCAATACTGCTGGCTACTCAAAGCTCAAAATGAGAGAATTGACAGGTTTCTGACAAAATAAGATTGTTGACAGAATCCACTGCTAAAAAGCTAACAAAAGAAACAGCAGTTGGAATTCTCAATTCAAACATAGATCCTTATGATCTGTGGTTACAACAGATTCAATCATTCCTGCAGATGATTGGAGATCACATCCTGTACTCTATCACTACAAATTTGGTCATCAATCAACCATCAGGAGGGAGAATTTGCTCAAGATTTGAGTCTTAACAATTCTGAACCTAGCAGCATCTAGAAGAGTTTCTTAAGCCTGTTGCCAGACTGCTCAATCTCTGACATAATACAGCTTCAGCTAGTTTTTGAAAACAGGCCGTGCAAGGAACAAATGCAAACTTCAGGAATATCAATTTTACTGAATATACTTTGCCTAACCTTTGTAGACAAGCCTTTTACCCAGACCAGAGATCTGCAACCAAATGAGAACCATGAGAGATGTACCAATGCCAAGAAACCCAAAGTTTAGGTGGCATCGAGAAGCCTTGGTAGGCAATCCTTTGCACTAGTATTTCAGGAGTTAATTCCTGAAGTACTGTCTGCAAAGTTAAGCCACACAGTTGCAGACATGGCCTTGCAAAATGTGACTGATTTCATCAATTTGACTGACTTTAGCTCATGAATTGTTGGCCCAAAAACTACAAGATCCCCTCAGCAATAGCCCACCCAATAGAGAAAACTCTCAATCTCAATTCAAAATGGTTGGTGAAGAGAGTGCAACTCTCCAAAAACCTGTCAAAAGTGGCCTGATTGGATGTTGAAACATACAAAAGGTGAAACTCTACACCCAAGACTTATTGTGTCCTTTTCATGGTGCTGGAAAAGATAGAAACTTCAGGTCCTTGACTGAAAGGTAAGGACATGAGGGCAGTAAAAGCAATTCAGGAATGTCTACAAGCTCAAAGGGTTGAGCACCATCAGCGGGGTCAATGGACCTGGAGTTCATCAAGCATCATAGCATTGAATTGATGGGATTGGGTTACCTGTATTCATGGTTACTGACAAACTGTTGGTGATTGCATGTTGAATGATGAATTCTCCACAGCTGATTCTGGATCCACAGGCACAGAGAAAAGGGTTTTGAATTCTGACTTATATTGGCCTCCTTGCAACAACTGTCCAACTTAACTCTGCAGTCAATGAATGTGTTGCTGAAACTAGTACTGCATGGAAACAACAAAAGCAGGTAAATGATACTACTGATCACACGCCTGCTGTACTGATAAATTTGTCAGACAGCAGTACTGACACAGCAGTGAAGCCCCTATTCTGGGCCTCACAAGATTCAGGGAGTTTTGTTGATCAAAAAACCAATTTAACTTTATATGCCTGAATTATTTGGTCTACTCTCTGACTTTTACTGCAAAAACAATAACTTCTATTTCCATTTGAACATTCCTTTCAATAAACTCCCCTGTTTCATCCAATTTTTTCTCTTCTACCTTCAGTGTCTATTAGCTGCCCTTTACGGTACTTCACATCTTCTTGACTCTTAATCCAGGGGATAACTGGAAGGCAGGGATAACAAGCTGACAGTAGCAAGAGGATAGCCTGTTACAATGAGACGGAAGAGACACCTGATTGCATATTGCAATGTTCAGATATTGTCAAAGAACCAAAGAAAGTCAAGCTCATCATTGTCTTCCCCAAATTCTTCCTACTCGTCATCCAGTTTCGCATCTGGGTCATCATCAGAGCTGAATTCATCTTCAGGTGCTCTGAAGTTCAGCAGTCTTCCCAAGCAGTGCAAAAAAAAACCTCCTCCTTACCACAAGAAGAAGCCAAAAGAGAAACCTCACCACTTGCAATCCAAATTTCGAAATCAAAAAAATTGTCAAACTATCTCAACTCCTTAACAATTTGCAACCTGCTTCTCTGAATTTAAGGAGAAGAAAGAAGAAAAAATATCGATAACCAGAGAGTCGCCTCTAGACTACGATAATTGCTAGTGTGCAGTTCGAACATTAAAACCATATACTTTGCCCACATAATGTGAACTCAGGCCTACAAATAGTGGCGAAAACCTCGCTCTTCCTTTGTTTTAAACTAATGAGTGAGGACAACAATGCACCGGTCGATGCCAGCTGCTGTGCTAACTATATGCACGCTTTGTTTTCGGGGGGTTTATAGGCGGGCCGTGCGCTGTCGCTGCTTAGTTTGCAGAACTCGCTCTTGCTGGTCTCATACTACTACCCACACTTGTCAAGCTTCAATCAGACTAGTGTTGCCTGTGCAGGTGGCCCATATACTACCACCTCCTCAACTGATTTTTCCTTCCGAAACCTGGTTTTTTGGAATTTATTTGAACTTTCAGCGCCAGAATTCACTTAAAAATCAATATCTCCCACATTCTGAATCCAGATCTTACCAAATAAAGTCCATAAAATCCCGCTCATCAAGATCTTTCCAACAACACCAAAGGCCCATTCCAATTCCTCCAAAATTTTCAGCTACGATTTAATTTAATTTTCAGTGAAGAAATCATTCAATATTCAAAAACTTTTGCACCACAAGTTCAAACACCATGGAACCAAGCCCATGCATCCCTCCTTGTCGAGAGCTTTCCAAAGAGACCAAGAATGTGATCTGAAGCATCCTAGTTCGGTGGATCACATAAGTATAAAACAAAACAAACAAACAGTTCTGCCATGAGAGGCTTTGTCCTGAAAATAAGGTATGACATTTAATGTTTTACTATGAACTCAAGTTATATTGGGTGAAAGTTTGTTGGTTTTATGAAAGATCATGAATTTTTTTTGTCATATTTGAACTAAGAAATATATATTTTTAACTCTCTTAAAATTCATTGTGGATATGTAGAGATTGAAACTATAGTTCCATTGTTTTTCCTTTAACCATGCAAATGAATATAAAGTTGTAAATAATCATATTGTTTAAGAAAATTTAAGTTTTCCAAACTTGAATAATGTACACAAGTTTTAGCAATGTGCATGAAATTTTTCAATGTTTAAAACAAACATCAATCATGAATGGATATAATTTAAATGGAAAGATTTTTATTCTTAGTCTCATTTCATTTTTTAAGTATAAGAATTTGGCAACTTTTATATTTGTTTTTGTCACATTTTTGGTTTAGGTTTTTCGTGAAAGGTGTTTTCTTATGGTGTTTAACATGTGTATGTGTGGATAAAAAAATTGTCCAATTTTTTGTTTATCTTGTTATTGATATATATGATTTTTTTTACACATGGTCTAAAAAAAATGATGTAAAAATACAAATTCAAACCACAAGGTGCCAACATTTTGGGAGTAATTAACTAGGTGGAAAATGCAACATTTATATGCATATAACCACAAATCTTACACTTCAAATAAATGGAGACATTAATAGTTTTTTGTTATACCTTGGAAGTGTGTTTGGCAATTTGAATGCAATATAAATTGGTTTGTGAAAATTTGACCAATATGCTTATGTTACGCCATATTTGCATTCATTTCCAAATACATTTGCCCATATATGGTTCAATTGAGATCCAGCTTTTGTGGTGCTTTCATTAAATTGTGATTTAAAATGGAATTTATCCATGAAATCTAATAGTTTTTTTTTTTTTTTTTTTTTTTTGCTTGGTTATTGTCTTTTAAAATGTCAACATTAAAATTTCCCATAATGATGATTGGACAATGTTCGATAGAATGTTGAATTATAGTTTGAAGATTATTTAGGAATGTAGAAACTAAACATGAATGAATTATGTACACACATATAATATGTTTTTTTTTGTGTATTAATATTAGAAATTGATGTTATATATTATGAACCATCACTAGTTATTGTATTGAAAGAATTTAAGTGCATGTGTATGTCATACATCATCATTAACCCAGTACCATAATGGATTGAAATATATGAATACTTCAATGAATTTATAAATTTGTACACATATATTGATGCATGATGTATTCTTGTTTCTATAAGACATAAAATATGAGACATTTGAAGGTTATGATCATGATTGATGTTTTCGTAATGTTGGTGTAACGAAGTTGTATTCAAGGCTTGTATAATTACATGAAAATTATGTAATTTTTTTAATTGAAGAATTAACAGTATCCAAATTGCAATTGTTTTCAATCTATTCATTTCTATATTTTCTCTTGGATTCACATAGAAATTTCATGATCAAGAGGAGCTAATAAAAATAGTTTTTCTTTTGTTTGAATGTGGGATAATGTTATATATGTTAACCCACTTTTTAAACGTTATTGGGATCAAAAACCAATTCATCTAATGATAATCCTTGACAACAATGGATGATTTTTGCTACTATAAGTTGAATTGAAAATTGAATCATTGTTATGATAAATGATTGGGATTTACCAACTTTTATATCTTTGATGATAGGTTCAATTGGTGTCCATTTTGATTTAATGTTGTTTTCATGATAATGATTATATTTTTCTTTTGTAAGTATTCCAATTTTCAAATTTTGAAACATCATCCATATAATGGTTTTTTCACAATATGTTGTCAATGTTTTAAAAATGCCATAAGCTTCATTCACAACACCATCAAATGTTGCGTAGTTACCAACACGTAATACAATATATATTTTTAAATATGAATTGTAGAATGCAAACCCATGGTTTTATTCCGATCATTTTAAAGTTTGTAGGATGGTGGACATGATTGATGGTTGATGTCCATTGCTTTGAAAGTAAACGTGGGACTTAATGTGTTAATGAACACAATTCATAGCGTTTTTGCACAAGTTTATTTGTATAAAATAATTATGGAATAGTAAAATTGTTGGGTGGTTGTGGATTACAAATTGAATTTTAAATTAAATATCCTTTGTATTTTCTATTGTAGTACAAAATTTGTTCAAAGTTTATATAAATACCATATCATATTGTCACATAACTTGATTTAGTCCATAACATTGGACACATGTTTGCCAAAAGTTTGGTGCTAGTGTATTAACATTATCTTTGATATTTTGAAAAATCCAATTATCTTTCACATGGGGTTCTTAAAAGAAATCAATTATCATGATAACATCAACACCACCAAAAAAAAATTTGAATGTGTTTTTATGGACCTTAACCTATTGTCTATAACATCAAACATTCTAGCACCAACAAGCAATATTTTATGTATCACAACAAATTGTAATTGTTCATATCAACATGTAAACCTATTCAATGAATCTGACAATAAGTTTAGTAAATTAGATGAGGATTATTGGACAAGTATGTTCAATGCTGGATGTATTATTAAATCATCAATATTGAAAATATTTTACCTGTTGATGCCATAAGTAAAGCCTTAATTTATGTTAAGTCAAAAGACACATCTTTATTGTATAATTGTAATAACCATTGAATTATGAACTTTAATGTAAAAGTTTTACTAATTCCAGCATTCCATGTCAAAAATAAACATATTGGTGTATCACGATACAATTATTTTTTATGTATAATATCATCAAATATTAATCTTTGTTCTTCATTTAATTGTTAAAGTAACCTACGATGTTCAATTCTTCCATCATCATGGCATAAAATGATTTTATGAAATTTTCATCTTCTAAAAATTGTGATTTTTGGTTTGATCCATTACGTGATTAAATGACAAAGTCAAATTGTAAATCATAATGTTCAATATTGATTGTGTTTGTTATAAGAATTGTAGGATGTGGATCATTTATTTCATTATCTATGCCATCAATCCAAATGTTAGTTGAATGTAATGGTTTTGATTTTAAATCTATTGAATCATCCATTTTTTTCTATATTTGGATATGGCATTTAATAACTGAAAATAAATTTAATCTTTAAAATTTCATCATATTCTTAAGAATATGCATCATGCTAGGTTACATTAGTTCAAGTTGCGAGTTTTCTAAATTTCAAAATAGTGAATACAATAAAACTTGTTATCTCAACCAATTTTCAATATCTTTATATTTATTATAATTTACAAACCTAATAATTTTAGGTTTGCAATGTTTTGAAATGTTACTTTTTTAATGTTATAAAAATAACTAAATTTTGCTAATGACAATGATTCATATTGATTAAAACGATTAATATTTGTCTATGATCGATGAACACAATATATTAGTTGAAATTGGTTCCAACTCATTTAATGCAACTTGTAATTTTAACACAAAAGCTCGTTTTTCAAAAGGAGAAATATTTATGAATTGAAATGTTCAAGATGTGATATAATAATAATAAAAACACAGGGTAAGCAGCAAATTAAGCAACCATTTGTTGGGCATTAAGAAAAACACTTCTTAATTTTTGAATTTTTATATTTGCATCTATATTATTTGTAATGCAATTTTGTATGATAAAATGTAGTTTTGATGTTATTGATTTATCTTTTTTTTTCATATATGATGTGTAATATGTTGTAACACATATGGTCCAAAATAAATTGAATATATGTATTCGCAAACCACAAGTGAACATGTATATTAAATGTATTAGTTTTTATGTTTTTAGAAGTTCGTTTCAAAAAAATGTGCGACTTTGTTAATTTACTTCTCAAATTTAATATATATGTATTTTCATCAAGGTTTAAAGAATTTAGATATTCAATAAATGATATATCATCATTTAATTATTATTTATCCTTGTGTATGGAGGTATTATTGTGAAAATGGATAATTCCCATTCATTTGAATAGGTATAAAAAAATTTATTTCATGCATAGGAGGTTGACGCGTTCCCAATTTTTAAAAGGACTCAAATGTGAGTCCCAAATAGGAAATAACAGAAGAACAAGGAGTCGAGGCACGCTCTTTGACTCGCAGCATTTTGGAGGGGTAGAGGGGCGTGCTGGAGCTCCAGGATGGGACTGGGAAGAATTGACAAGCTTCAATTACTCACACGGGCTTGCACAAAACCAACACAAAATGGTTAGTGCATAGTTGGAACACTTTTGGTGCTAGGACGAGCCACATGCAATTGTAACTCACAAGACTCACCATGGCCCAAACTTGGGGGAAGCCACCACCTTCCCCCTTATATTATACTATGTGGCTGCCCATGGTGCCCACATCCAAATGGCTTTTTGTCTTGGGACTCCCAAGTGGGAGTCCCGAAATTATTAAAGTTGGGACTCCTATGACTTTGGGGCCCCATAACTTTGCGTGCAAAATCTCGGATTGCAATGAGGTCTAAAGAAAAGTTGTAGCCCTTGTCGAAAGCTTTCGAACGACATGTTGCACGCCACCTGCACGCAACAAAATTAGGTCGATTCCTGACTTTTAGTGCTCGGGAGTCAAACTGCCAATTTGACTATCAACCCTTCTTTTGGCCATAACTTATGTTTCAAATGTCCAAATGGGTGATGCGAGCCCATTTTAGACATCTAAGTTTCAATAGTTTTTTAATGATATAAAGATTTCTTCAATCCATTTTGTTTTGACCCCTGCAATCGCTCTCTGAACATTCGGGAGTCCATCGGGACTCCAACTCCCAAGGTGGGAGTTCCCTTGGGAGTGTGAAGGCCCATTCCCTCACACTCTCTTGCACTCCCGGGAACATGTGGCATGACTCTCAGGCTTCCTCTTGGCCCGCAACCTTGCAACCCCCTGCCTTGATCACGAGCCCAAGGCTAGGGTTGCGACATAGGCAATGGGTAATGAAATCTATAAAAAACACGGTTTTTTTTTTACATCTATGTGTGTGTTGATGTTGTTGGGCATTTTTTAATGGGTTTGGTAACAATGATACATCACAATAAATATATATATGTTTACAAACCATTCAATTTCTTCATTTATCTGCACTCCATACATAGGTGCATTTTTTATCCATAAAAGTCCATGATCATGTTCACTCCCACAATTTTGGAATTTAATGATGAAAAAAAAAAACCCCCCACAAAAATAATGATATTTTTTGATAAGTTTGCGAAAACAAGATTTTTTATGATCGTAATATTTTGCACATGTGACCATGGGTTTCTTAAAAACATTTCTTCAAGTAGGTGTATTGGCAAGGATCCTCAACATTAATTAACGATAAATGGCGACTATCCTAGTGGACAATATATATTTTTTGGAATCCTACCTAGTTCTAATGACCTAATGGAACACGTTGTTTAAATCTAGCGACTTCTAATTATTTCTTTTCAAGATATGGCAAATTGTTTTGAAAATTTCTCAAAAAGTCCTTTGTTGGATTCGCCAACCTTTTTTTTTGTCACTTGGGTGGTGAAAATTTGCCATTAAAAAAAACCTTGCATGTGATAGAGTTAATTTGTATCAATTTTGTTATATGAACATATTGGAGGTTTTTTATTTTATTTGGGAGGTTTAATCTTGAAGCATGTAATGTGTGTAAAGCTTTAATGAGAGGATATTTAGTACATGTAAAAGTACTAGAACAATTTTTAAATCCTCCAATCTTTAGTACATGTAAAAGTGACAAAAAATGTTAGAGGATAGAGTTGTCAAATCATTGCAAATAAAATTTTTAGTAACCTTTCAAAATAATTAGGTGAATTACACAAACCTTCCAAATCATGACAAGCTAAGTATGATTTGAAGATATTATTTAAATTTGGTTTATTGTGTACTTGATAAGCTTTTAAAGTTCTACCACATAGTTTTTTTTTTGTATTCGCACCCAACCAAAACTTATGACTCTTTGGATGGAAACTTTAGTAGCTTTAAATTTTTTGTAAAAAATCCCCATATTTATGAAGTAATTCCCATTGAACTATTTTTTGATATGAAAAACCTTCAAAAATTTGTCAAGGTCGCCCATAAAATAATGTTGGAAAATTTAGCTCCTTTCAATGTTTATTTTTAAATAAATTTAAAGGGTGAAAATTTTGATGTAGGGCAATATAATATCCATTATTTTTGGAACATCTAAAAAATGATTTATCATTGAATCTATTGATGTACAATGTATTTCTTCATTATCAAAATCAAAATTATCAAATGATGCATTATTATAAGTAGGAATTTGATATTCTAAATTCATATGCAAAGTAAATAAACTTACCCATTGATGATGAATGGTAACATTCAAATCTTTGTATAATGATGTTTCATTCAAATATTAAAAAAACATTCATTACGATATTTGGACAAACATTACCTGACATATAAAATGATTTATATTCAAGACGTCATTTAAGAAACACACCTATTATTGCATTGTCATGAAGTAAACGTAGTAGTATTGATTGAATTTGATCCACATTTGCACGAACATTAATAACACTACCATGCAATTTATATTGCCCATACCCTTGGAATTTTTTAATTTGAGCAAAAACCAAATGTGGTGAAATAAAATGTTATTATAATTATGTTTATTTTTGGACTAATGGAATGATTTTGTTTCTAAAAAAATTATTTAGTACTTGATATAAAGGTGATTTATTTTCATTAATATTATGTAAACAATTTGTTGAACTAGATTTTATTTGAATTTGGAAATATACAAAAAGTTGTTTTAATACCTGATTTGAAAAATATTTAAGTTGTTTTTCAAAACATAACCTTTCACAACTATTATAAGAACATCTTGGATTTGTTTATTATAATTGTCAATGTATATTGAATTATGTGTATTTTCCTTTATATTAACATTATGTTCTATTTTATTCGATTGAACATGATGTTCCATTTGAGAAGTTGTGTTGGAATTGGTTGTTTAATTTCTTTTAGAGTCATGAACATATGAGAATTGAACATTGTGATTTATTATTATATATATATTTAATGTGATTCATGATTTGTGATCTAGTTCTTTTAATATTTGGAAACATGTTGATGAATCAATATATATAGTGTTACATTAAGCTCCACAATCAAATGAGAATGTTTCATTTAGATTTTGGGATCTTTTTTAACTTTGATAAGGGAAATAGAAATGAACAAATTAAACAAAATCTCATTGATAGGAACATTTGTGTTGTTATGCAGAAATTTTTATAAATATAAAATATGTGATTTCTATTTTTTATAAATAATATTTGTATTACAAGAATTGTTGAACAATGAAACAACATACTCCAATAGTGAATCCCAATTATCTTTCAAAATCTCCATTAATGGATAATCAAATTTTTCACTCCAATAAAAATATGTAGTTAATTGTGATAATTGAATAGGGGGTTGTTACACCATTAATTCTACAAGAGATGGAAAATCATCTAAATCTATGGTAACTTTGCGATTATTAATTTGAAAAGTAGGCAAATACCTAAATAAACCATTAACATATTGAATTGGTTCAAAATGTTAAGAACTGTACGTTATATATAAAGGGATAGATTGAAAATCCATGCCACATCGAAACATAATGCATTTTGATATTTTATTCCAAATGTAAATTGACTTTTGTAGATATTTAGCTATCCAAAATATTGCACTAAAATCTCCCCACAAACCTCCCATACTAGCACTTAATGCCATTTTTGTCACATATTGATGTTCATTTGTGACCACACTTTGATGCAAATCACACAAAAAACTTGGATTTAATTCTTGAATATGACATTGTTGTATTAAATAATAAACATTGATTTAAATGTGCCATTTTATTATGCCTCAATGATTACTTAATAAATAAGATATCAAATTAAAAAAACAATTGCCTATTTCATATTTGTATGTTGAAACCAGATGAAAGCCATATGAATGCAAAACATGTTCAAATGATGAATCAATAAGATTTAATTAGTGTTTCCACTATTATGAACTTTAATTTAATGGATATTCATATAAACAAAAGCATTGTCCCACATAAACACATTTTCAAAAAAATAAAGATCAATGATTCATTCAATATTATTTATATTATAATTGTTTTGGGAAATTTTTTTGCATTGAAAAAAAATTATATTGGAAAAAAAATTAAATAGAAAAAATTGAATTATTTTTTTTCACATGAAAATTTTACTTCCATAAAAATATATATTTTCATTGAAAAACTACTTACATTAGAAAATTACTTGATTGAGAAATTGTTTATATCAAAAAATCATTTGCATTGAAAAACATTTTTCATTGAAACTTTTATTTTATTAAAAAAATTGTTTGCATTGAAAAAATATTTACATTGAAAAATTGTTTTGCATACAAAAATGTTGCATTTAAAATTATGTTGGGCATTTGATGTAAAATTGATGTATGAAAACTTTCCTTTCCTCTGGGAAATAAAAACTATGAAAATGATTATATAATAAAGGCTATTTAAATCAAAATTTTGATATAGAGATTTTCCACATATATAGAATATTCGTATATCAAAGGTAACTATAGAAAAGTCACGTAAAAACTTAATTTCTAAGATGGTTTTTCTTAGAAATTGATTTCAATTCATCAAAATCAAGCTTGTGTTTCACATTATGTTGAACATTGTCACTATGAATAATTGTCAAAAGGGTAACTAAACCTTTGAGCTTTAAACTGATTTCCCTTTATGGGATAAATTGTTGGATGTCTTCTTGAAAGCCGACAAGGGCAAATGTGGGCGACAACTGACATTTACCATGAATGTGAATTGAAATGAGGAGTTGAACTTGTTTTAAATGAAGCAAATTGAAAAATTCAAATTATGTCACATGCACAATTGCTTCAAGCCATTTGCCTTCAAGAATCAATACCACATGTTCATCATTGTTTGCAATGGAACCATGAAGAAAGCTTCATTTTTAAATCGTTGATTTTGAATGACAAGTGTTATAATGAACATTCCCATTGGAGAAATGATGACATCCATTATATGAAAATTTTCACATACTTTTTGAAATGGAGGTGCAACTAGGCTAGCTATGCACAACACCTCGGTCACCTAGAAAAAAAAAAGTTAAAACAAAAAGGTAAATGAATATGAATATGAACAAAAGGTAAATGTGAAAACGGTGCATTAATCAAGAAAGAAAGAAAATCATGTACACACATACACATAATATGTAAACAAAAAGAATGAAATGCACAAGAAGTTGTGGAAATGTAATAATTTAAAGATTTAATAGTTAAAGAAAAATAAATGAAGGAGATAAAAAATTAGTGTTAACAAAAAAAGTGACAAGAAGGAAAGGTGATTCAAACATGAAAAAAATAAAATTATACCCCTTTTTTTAAAACCATATATCTCTTTCATTTCTTATTCGTTTTGAGTGTTTTAAAAAATTGTGGGCATGAAATTTGAAGCTTTAAAAATAATCTTCAAAGTATAAAAACATTAAACTAACATACATACATCTTAAGCTTTTTTAAAAAAATTGGTTTTTTTGTACTGAAACATTAAACTTTTCACTTCCATAAGCCATAAATTTCTCAAATTTTAACCAATCCTAGTGATTTTTGTGACATTATATGTGCCCAAAAAAGGGCTATAAAATCTTTTCAATGTTCAAAGGCCATGGACCAATGTGGAAAAAATTATAAATTTTACTTTCAAAAACATTTCAGATACTTATCTACCTTACCATATTAAATATACAATATGTTCTTCTTTGAACAAACACACTTTAAACATTTTACTTCATAATCTTTCCCCGAAGAGAAATTCCAATGGACTATATAAAGACAATTTTTTCACTCTTAGTAACAACATTGTACTCTATGTCTAGTATGCATGGAAGGTTGATTTTTGTTTTTAAAACAATTATAGTAAAAAAATCATTTCAATGTGTTTTATTTTTTATAGATGATTTTAATAGAAAACATGATGTGGTTGCTTGGTTCTCCCCTCTTCAAGGAGAAAATAATCAAATGATTGTGTTTTTGTTTTTTCATTACAATTGAGTTTTTCATTATAATTGGGTGGCTACTTGATTGTCCTCTTCTAAAAGAGAAGACTCTCCTCCTTAAGAAAAAGAGAATCGGGTGGCGAACTAATTTTCCTTAGTGCCCAAGCAAAAATAAATAAAAATTGAAAATTTTTTTTTTGTAGAGGAGAATCGGATGGCTACCCAATTTTCCTAACTTCCTTGGGCAAAAAATAAATGAATAATTTAAATTTATTTTGTAGAGGAAAATCAAATGATCGTTCAATTTTTAAGTTCCTTAAGGAAAAAGGGAATTGAGTGGCCATTTGATTTTCTTAATTGCCTAGGAAAACAACTTTGAAACTTGTTTTTGTTAAAGAATATCGAGTGACCAAAGGATAGGAAAAAGGCTTACCTCTTTCAATGCAGGTTGGGCATTTGATAATTTACTTTATAATTGAAAAATGTGAGTTCAAGTTGCTTCATCAACAACTTCTATTAAAATTGTGTAATGTTGTGCCTTTAGATATTGATCTCCTTTTGATGTTGTTGTTACATTCATGGTCAATAGCATAACACATAGGCCTCCATTGTATGCTTCAAGTAGTTGATTATATCATATTCTAAAATTGTTACCAAGAGCAAGAACGTTTTGGTCAAATTCACATTCTCCATCTGCAATCAATAATTGTTTTTCTGCTTTGTTGTCCCCTACTCCTTTTACACCAATGACAATGACAACAATGGTTGGAGACCTCCAACTTTGAATATACTTTTGAAATTTGCTAATTGAATCCATGTGGAAAAACATGGGAACTAACTTGGGTGGGAATGCAAAAATTGATGACACAATGGTTGTTGATTCAATTGTAATGACAACATGCATATCTCCTTTCTCAAAACCCCTTTTGGACTTTGACTCAATGTTAAAATCTTCCACCATCACAAACATGCCTTTCTACAAGTGTTGCTCATGCAATTTTGTATGAGGCAATTTCACCATCAAGGTGATTAGGTCAGAGCTGACCTGTCCAACAAATCATAATGCAAATATGCTCAGCCTAGATTTTCCATGTTATTATTTACAATTCAATCAAAGGTGCCATACTTATTGAACACCTTTGCCTCAAATGTAACATCTTTAATTCCAAAATCCAAATCATCCACCGCAAAAATAACTCTAGCTTCCTTTAGTGGAACAATAACCATTGTGCATTAAAAAAAAAAGTAGAATTTACCAAAATGAATTTGAGTACAAACAAATGAAGTAGCATTTAACAAAACTAACAAGTGCAAAAGCACACACTTGACAAAACATACACTTATAAATCACACATTTGTAAAGGAAACAAAAAAAATCAACAAATGATGAAAGTTTAAACCGAACACACAATTCTTGCTATGAAAAAAAAGACAACAAACATATAATGTTATATTTGTATGGGACGAAAGACTTAACTTAAACCTAACTTTAAACCTCACCATAAACCTCATTATAAACCTAACCCTATACCTTTTTATATTTTAAATTGATTTTAAATAATTTTGACCATGGTAGATTTCAACTCAACCATAAGGGATCATATCCATGGTTTGGTGGCTAAATTATGGTCTCATAATGAACAAGACATCAATACCGTTTGCATTTTATGAATTTTAATTATTAATTTTTAGTAACTTTGATTATGGTATCTATTTACCATTAACCATGGATATTGATGAGTAGTGGTTTGGTGGCTAAATTATGGTCTAATAAGAACAAGACATCAATACCCTTGGCATCTTATGAATTTTAATTATGCACGTCATAATTACACCCAAACCTTAAATATCTCAACCTAGATTTGAAAGATATTAATACATAAACCTTAAAATTTTCTCCATTATTTAACCATTATTCGCATTTTCACTCAAATATATTATTATTATTTGCTAAATGTCAACTATTTTACCATCTATAGGAAAAGATTTAAACACACAAAAAAATCAAATTTGTGATTTTTTTTTTTGTTCAATGTAATAAGTTTTTGGTTTTAAATAGAATATTTTATGTTCTTTTGGTTAAATTTTAAAAATAAATTTTTTGTGATGAAAATTTTCCACTCCCAAAAAATTCTTATAAAATATTTTCTTGAGAAAAAATCTTCATTAAGTCACCATGTCACAAAAGAAAAAAAGAAAAAAAGAATGGACCCACCCCCTTTCTCCAACCACCCTATCCCACACCACCAAAAAAACAGTTAGGAATTTTTTTTAAATCCCACCTTCCTACCTCGAGAATCAACCAAACTTTTCCCTCTTGTGCCACCCAAGAAACAAACCATTGGGTTAATCCCCATCCCAAATAAAATTCATTTCTCCCAATCCCTTTGAAAAAACTCTTTTGGAAAGGGGTGGAATTGATCCATCCTCCCCTCCTCACACAAAAAAAACCATGTTGGAAAAGAAAAGAAATTCTTAACCCGTTGTCCCCTTTTCTTAAAGCTCCACTTCTAATTAAATTATCCACTCTTTATACCTATTGAAACCCCATAATAAAAAACAAACCCATGTAAAATAAAATAAAATAAAATATTTTAACCTTTTTGCTCTCCCTAAATTTTCACCTATAAACCCCATTGCACCCCCACCCAACTTCATAAACTAGTTGTGTTTGCTCCTTGCATGCTTGGTAAAACCTAAAATCATACATGCATGTCTACTATTTTAGGGCAATAATAAATTTCTATAACACAAAAAACAACAACAATATAATTTTTTAATAAATTAAAAATTAATTTCATTATGATTTTTGTTATTAAATCTTCATCAAAGCTTTACTGAAGTTTTAAAAATAACATCAAATTATTTAAAAAAATTCTCAAAAGCAAATTTTATATTTATTTAAATCAATTCTTTGCATAATTTTTCAAATCTCATTTAATAATATTTATAGGAATTGAAACTAGTTATTTGTATGTTTATCAAAAAAATTTCATTAAAAAAATTAGTCACATGAATTTTGTTTTACATTTCATAACGAAACCTCACAATACAAAAAGGCAATTGACAACCCAAAAAAGAAATGATATAGAGACATGATACAATCAGTTACCCAACATTCATAGGTTGAGAAGAAATCCAACAAGCAAATGGGTAGACTTCAAAACAACCCATGGATTGGATGAGTGCACCCTAAATCTACACAGGGCCCGATAAAAAATTTACACGTAAATCTATCACCTTATCCATTCAGCCAACTTTTGATTCTTCGACCCCTATACCTGCTCAGGAGGTGCTCCCACAATGCCTTTATAGGACCAACAGATCCAACAAACTACCTTTGTATATCTTATATATAAATTCACTACGTCCGTCTGTCTGTCTGACACGACGGTTCCGCATTTTAATTGCCCGGGCCCGGCGCTAATCAAAGGGCGGAATTTCCTGTTCCCAGTCTGTGGGCAAAGTTTAGGTTAGGACATTCTAGCGCGGAACGGAGACCCGGGATAGCCGACGTGAAGAACGGGGTGACGGGCCGGGTCCGGTCCGGACTGTCTGTGACGGAGCTCCCAGTGAGGGAAGTTATCAGCAGTCACTTTTCGAAAAGTTTTTCTTCATCTACAATGTCTGTCTGACAGGCAGGGCAAGGCGGCCAGGCAAAAAGACCTGGGAAATTTTAGGATATGGTTTTCAGGACATGGTTTTCAGGACTTGGGATCTCAACTTTGGGGCCTGGGAAATTTTAGGATATGATTTTCAGGACATGGTTTTCAGGACTTGGGATCTCAACTTTGGGGCCTGGATTTTCACACTCGCGGTTTCCAAGACCGAAACCTGAAAACTTTTAGGACGTGATTTTCAGGATGTGGGATCTCAATTT
>Ga0209208_10000177_pt1 | contig 72914 bp, 63 predicted proteins | sample S1TSphfallax_3_FD_187694 | JGI IMG/M metagenome (GOLD analysis project Ga0209208, IMG submission 187694) | Host-associated microbial communities from peat moss isolated from Minnesota, USA - S1T2_Fd - Sphagnum fallax MG (SPAdes) (version 2) | ecosystem: Host-associated > Plants > Peat moss >... | reverse complement strand
GTCGCCGCCAACGTGTCAGAATACTTTGCCCACGAACATCGCACTCAGGGCGTTCACATCGTTTGCAATACCCGCGTCCTGCGCCTGGAAGGCTCGGGTCGCGTGGAGCGCGTGGTATGCGCGGACGGCACCATTTATCCGGCGGATCTGCTGGTCGCCGGGGTGGGCGCAGTCGCCAACATGCGGCTCGCCGCCGACGCCGGGCTTGCCTGCGATAACGGCATCGTCGTCGACGAACACTGCCGTACCAGCGATCCAGCGATCTATGCCGCGGGCGACTGCACCTACCATCCTTCGTTACGGTTCGACATGCGTGTGCGGCTCGAGTCGGTGGACAATGCCTTCGAGCAGGCGAAGACGGCGGCGCAGAATATGCAAGGCCGATCGGTGGTGCATGACCGGGTACCCTGGTTCTGGTCGGATCAATTTGACAATAAGCTGCTCATCGTCGGATTGTCGCAGGGCCACGATCAGCAGGTCACGCGAGGCGACCCAGCCACCCGTAGTTTCACGGTATGTTATTTAAAGGGTGGCGAATTGCTGGCCGTTGAAGCCATCAACCAGGCGAAGGACTACATGGCAGCGCGCAAACTCATTGCCGAGCGCGCTCGCCCCGATCTCGACAAGCTGGCCGATCCCAATGTTCCGTTGAAAGACTGCTGTTGATGCCGACGCTTCACTTCGACCAGCCTGACGGGTCGCGGACGACCGTCGATGCCCCGGTGGGCATCTCGTTGATGGAAGCGGCGCGGCAACACGCGATCCCTGGAATCGTCGCTCTCTGCGGAGGAGCGTGCGCCTGCGCCACCTGCCATGTCTATGTGGATGCGTCGTGGTTCGCCACGCTGGAACCACCGGAGGAAATGGAATTGGGCATGCTGGAATCCGCAGCGGAACCGCGCGTGGGCAGCCGCCTTTCCTGTCAGGTGCCGGTGACCGCGGCGCTCGATGGTCTCACCGTCACGGTGCCCCGATGTCAAGCAGGTTGAAGGCGGGCGACACGCCCGCAACGGCGATACGCCAGACGCTTCAAAATGCTAGCCTGGCATCGGTGGGACTGTTCAGGTAAACACGATGTATGGACTGGCGATTCATGGCGGCGCGGGCAGCCTGCCGCGCGCTGAGATGTCGAGCGCCCAAGAGGCCCGTTATCGAGCCGGTCTCGACAAGGCTTTGCGGGCCGGCTACTCGGTGCTCGAGGCGGGCGGCAGCAGTTTAAAGGCGGTGACAGCCGCCATCACCGAGCTCGAGGATGACGAAGTGTTCAACGCCGGGCGCGGCGCGGTTTTCACCCTCGACGGCCATCATGAGCTCGATGCGTCGGTCATGGAGGGCACGACCTTGATGGCCGGCGCGGTATGCGGTTTGCTGCACGTGAAAAACCCGATCTTGTTGGCGCAGGCCGTCATGGAGCATTCGGATCACGTCATGCTGTGCGGAGCGGGCGCGGAAGACTTCGCCTTGAGCCGTAATTTTGCGCTGGTTCCCCGCGACTACTTTTCGACGACGGAGCGCTTCAGACAACTCGAACGGATCCGCGCTGGCGACTCGAGCCTCTCATCCCTGACCATCTCGCATGTCGGCACCGTCGGCGCAGTGGCGCGCGACGCACGCGGCGGCCTCGCGGCGGGCACGTCGACCGGTGGGATGACCGGCAAGCGCTATAACCGGGTGGGTGATTCGCCGATCATCGGAGCGGGCACTTACGCCGACGACCGTTCATGTGCCGTTTCGGCGACCGGTCATGGCGAAATGTTCATTCGCGCCGCCGTGGCGCACGATATCAGCGCCCGCATGCGCTACGGACAACGCGACCTCAGGACGGCAGTGGGCGAAGTGATCTTCGGTGAATTAAAGGCTTTGGGCGGCGAAGGCGGCGTGATTGCCATCGACCGAACGGGAGAGATTTTCATGGAATTCAATTCCGAGGGAATGTTCCGTGCCTGTCGCAGCGTCGGCGCCGAAGCGCAGATCCATATCTACCGCAACGATTGATCCAGCAGGGCCATCGATATCAGGCGGAGTGACCCACGCGCCGCTTGTCGAATCTACCGGTGCGCAGGGCCTGGTATTCGGCCTCCATGACCACGACCCGGTTGCGGCCTTGTTCTTTGGCGCTGTAGAGCGCCTCATCCGCGAGTTGAACGAGGCCAGCGGGGGTTCGATTCGCACCCGGCAAGACGTAGGCAGCACCGATACTGACCGTCAGCCTGTTTGCCACCGGCGAAGCCTCATGGGCGAGCCCGAGCTGGGCGATGGCGCGTTGGATCCGGGTCATCACCTCCGCGGCGTATTCGCGTGTGCCGTCATACAGGACGACCGCGAATTCCTCACCGCCATAGCGGGCGACGAAATCCTGAGGACCCCTGGCGCATTGGCTCAATGCTCGGGCGACGGCGCGGAGGCAGTGGTCACCCGCTTGGTGCCCATAGCGGTCGTTGTAGTGCTTGAAACAGTCGATATCCACCAGCATGACCGCAACATGCGCAGCTTCACGCACACCCTGCTTCCAGCTCCGAGCGATATGCTGATCGAACATCCGGCGGTTGTGGATTCCGGTCAACCCGTCCCGTGACACCATGTCCCGCAGCAACCCCGCTTCGAGAAAGCGCAGTCGGCTGGTCTTTTCGTGCATGTACACGATGGATGCACAGAACACGTTCACTGCGATGAGGCTGAAGGAGTCGTAACCGAATTCACGCACCGGAAGAGCCATCGCGGTACCGACGGCAAGATAGATCACCATGATGAAACAGTTCACCGCAAGCGACCGGTAGAACATCAAGCCGGCCATGAAGTAGGTGAAGATCGTTGTCATGATGAGGGGCGCGAACATCACAACGCCGCCGAGCGATGCGACGACCTGCACCGCCAGTACGGCCAGGTCCACGGCCAAGGCTGAGCAAATTGCCGTCGGCAGGTACAGGCGTGCAGGCCGTGATGCGAAGCTCGATGCCAGCGCCAGCAACAAGGTGGGAACCACCACGGCAAGCAGCATGACACTCGGAAAGCGATGCACGGCGCTGCCGAGCAGCAGCCCGTCGACGGCACAGAACGCGAGCGAGAGCATGAGCGCGAGGCAGAGATTCACACGAATATGGCGGATGTTCTCATCGAGCTGGCTGACCAGAAACTCGAATTCCAGCCCCGGTTCGAACGTCAGCCAGGGAATCCCGGCTTTCAATTGCCTCGCATGCGGAAGCTCCGGTAAATCCTCGATCGGATAGCCATTATTCTTGTACATCGGGGACTACCGTACGCAGCATTCGGATGATCCTCAATGAACCATGCCACAGGATCATCACCCAAATGCGGTCGCCGTCCGCATTTTGCGGCAAGTTCGACGCCGCCGTTTGATCCGCCTCGCGGCAGTCGCCGTCCGGCAACCGACGAAAGTGCTTAATCCTTAAGGTAATCAGCGAGATACGTATCGAAATCCACCCGGTCGGCGGCCTCTATCGCGGCCTGTGCGACATGCGACTCTTCGGCGGCCGCCGCAAACTCGGCCAGGCGGCTCTCGTTGGGCGGGTGGAGTTCCAGGAAATAGTCCTTGTGCAACTTCGACATGCGCGCCGCGAGTTCGAAGAAAGTCTCGCCGCTCTGACGCATGTCGGCGAGCAGCCGCGCCGACGGGGTTCTCTCGACATCGGCAAGTTTGGCCCTCTGCTGTTCCAACGATGCGGCATAGGGCCGCGCCGGATCGCCTTGATCGAGCATCTCGCACAAGCCTTCCATTGCATCGAGCAGTTCGTGGGCCCACTCGCTCATGGAATAGTTTCGGCCTTCGCGGTTGAGTTTGAGGCCAGGCTCGCGCCCGCGGCGCGCCACCTTGAGATGGTTAGCGTCCAGAACCTCGTGTTCGTGCCGGCCGATCGGCTCGCTCTCGCGCAGCAAGCATAGAGCCAGGAACCCCTCCAGAAAGCGCAGCTTGTTCTGATTGACGCCGACCGGATCGAAGGCGCTCACATCCAACGCCCGAACCTCGACGTATTCGACGCCGGCGCGCTGTAATGCCTTGGTCGGCCGCTCACCCGATCGGGCCACGCGCTTCGGCCTGATGTAGCTGTAGTATTCGTTCTCGATCTGCAGGATGTTGGCGTTCAACTGACGGTATTCACCGCCGACCTTGACGCCGATCTTCTCGTAGGGCGGATAGGGCGTGCTGATGGCCCTCGACAAGTCCCTGATGTATTCGTGCGAACTGTTCACGGAGACGCTCAAAGTGGCCTGATTCTTGTTTCGATAGCCGATATCGCTCATCCGCAAGGACGTTCCGAAGGGCTCGAACAGCGTGTCGCGGTCCAATACCGGCAAGTCGCTTTCCCGTCCGGCGAAAAAACCCTTCGAAACGGCGGGAGACGTGCCGAAGAGATACAAGATCAGCCATCCATAACGCCGATAATTGCGCAGCACGCCGAAGTACTGCCCGGAGATGAAATCCTGCATCGGTTGGCGCGACTCGTTGACGTGCGCAAGCACGTCCCACAGCGCGGGCGGGAACGAGTAATTGAAATGGACCCCGGCTATGGCCTGCATGATCCTGCCATAACGCACCCCCAGACCGTTGCGATAGATCGTCTTCATCCGCCCGACGTTCGAGGGTCCGAATTGCGCCAGCGGGATGTGCGCATCGCTTTCGATCACGCCCGGCATGCTCGTCGCCCATAACAATTCATCGCCCAGGTGTCGGTAGACGAACTGATGTATGTCGCAAAGGTATTGGACCAACTCCCAAGTTTCGAGAAACGGCGGCGTGACGAGTTCAATCAGCGATTCGGAAAAGTCCGTCGTGATGTGCTCGTTCGTGAGCGGCGCACCCAACGCGCGGGGATGCCGGGTTTGGACGATTTCGCCGGTCGGTGTCACCCGAAGGGACTCCCGTTCGACACCCTTGCGGCCGCCCGAGAGCACGCCCCGCTCGCCGGAATTGATGAGTCCTGCGAGGCGGCGCTCGAATTTTTTGTCGACCACGTTACGCAACCGAATGTCCTTGAACGAACGCAAGAGAGCGTAGGTTCGCTAGGATACTAGAACCCGCCCTACACGCTGCGAGGTTTAAGGCAGCTCCGCGATCACCTCGATTTGCACCAGGAAGCCGGGGTCCACCAACCGCTGGACCTGGACCCATGAGGTGGTCGGGGGGCGCTCCTTGTCGTAGTACTCGAAGCGCAGGTCCGACGCCTTCAGCAGGGCATCCATGTTCGTGGTGAAAATGGTCTCCTTGACCACGTAGTCGAACGTGGCCCCGTTCGCCGCGAGTGTTTTCTGTATGTTCCCGTAGGCGGCACGCATCTGACCCGCCATGTCGCCGGCCGCCACCAGCCGGCCGTTTTCATCCGCAGCCACCGAGCCCGAGATGTAGAGCGTCTTGTCGATCAGCACAGCCTGCGAAAAGCCGAAGTCCTTCTCATAAGGGTTCAAGTGAAATATTTGCTTCACGCGCGGCGGCGGCGCATCCGGCTCCGGTTGACGCTGGCATGCGATCAGACCCAACGCAAGGAGCGCCACGGCTGTACGAACGATTATCCCATCCATCCGTTTCTCGACAGGTTTGACCGCGGCGTCCCAGGGTAGCGCCCAAGGTTAGTCCACTTTGGATGCCGCATCCATGCCCGCCGCGCTCGAAGCCGGCGGCTCCCCCACTTGCGACTCGGCGGCGCGCGCCGCGGCCTCGGCGGCGATTGCAGCCGCCTCGGCCTGCTTCATCCACGCCCGCATGGAAAGCTCCACCAAATCGAGCGGCATGGCGCCATTGCGCAGAAGCTCGCTGTGAAAGGCGCGCAGATCAAAATGCGAGCCCATGGTCTGCTGCGCAGCGCCGCGCAGCGCCTGGATCCTCATGGCGCCCAGGGTACAGCCGAGCGCCCGACCTGGCAGCGCAATCACGCGGTCGACGCTGCGGGTGGCGGCGGGTCGATCGCCGGGAAGCAGCGTCAGCAGGTAGTCGATCGCATGCTCGCGTGTCCAGCCACCGGCCTGAATACCCGTATCGATGACGAGACCGGCAGCACATGCAAGCTGCGCCCGCAATTCACCGTACTTGGACTCGGCACCTTCATAAAGACCCAAATCCTCTCCCAAGGTCACCGCATACAGGGCCCAGCCATCGCTGAACTCCGTGTCAAAACCGAAGCGGCGGAATTTCGGTGAATCAGCCCGTCCGCGCTGCATTTCCGTCTGCAGGTGATGTCCGGGCACGCCCTCGAACAGATAATCAGCCGTAAGATCGATGAATGGCCGGCTTTCCAGATCCGCGGTATCGACGTAAAGGACGGCGCCGATGGCTCCCTGCGTTCCCCGCGCACGGTAAAACAGCGGTTCACCGGCCATGTCGAGATAGGCATCGGCAGGACGAATCGCCAGATCGGCCATCGTCGATGCGCCGAACAATGAGGGAACGGCGCCCGCCATTCGCAGCTTGAGATCTTCCGCCGCGCCCAAGAGCGCCGCTTCGCTGTTGTACGAAAAGCGCGCGTCGTGTCGCATGTGTTCGACGAAGCTTGCGGAATCTCCAGGAAAGCCACTATCGCTCAAGAGCGCCTGCACCCGTTTCTGCAGGCGTTCGACCTCTTCAAGTCCGAGGGCATGCAGCTGCTCCGGGCTGCGTCCGCCACCCACTTCGCGCCGGACGAGATAGGCGTACCACGCAACCCCCAAGGGCAGTTCTGCCAACGCGACGGTGGTGCGCGCCCGCGGCAGATAATCGGTCTTCAGAAAATCATGCAAGGATCGGTAGGCGGGAAGTACGGACTCGCGAATCACCGCCTTCAGCGCCTCCGCCCCGGGTTGGGACTGCAAGGGTCGATAGAAGACGTTGGCATCACTATCCAGCCCAAGGGCGGCCAATTGCGGCAGCAATTCCTCCACCACAGGCCGCGGCAACGTGTAACCGCGGCGCAGACCATCGCGCATGTTGACGATGGCCTCTGCCGACCAGCGCGAGAATTCCATGACACGGGTGCGCCACTCGTCGAGATTTTTCGGATTCGATAATGCCAATCGTTCGGCGGCTCCTGCAGCGGCCGCAAATTGCAGGGGGACGCCTTCGTAAGGATTGATCGGCAGCAGTTCGAACGGGTAGGTAAAGCCCTCGATCGCGAGCAGGCGCTGGCGCCTGAAGATCTCGTAGGTCAGCCTCCCCTCGGCGTCGAGATCCGCCGGCGACACCGCCGAGAGGTCCCTGAGCGCGCGCCGTTCCAAGGCCAGGGAATCGGCCAAAACCTGCGGCTCGATGCCCCCTCCCGGCGTCGCGGCAAAGGCGATGCCGGTGCCGAACCACGCATACCAAGGATTGAGCACGGCGTTATCGTCCCAATAGCGCTCCACCGTCTGACGCAGTCGTTCGGCCGCCGCGCCCTGCGCCACGGCGCCGGTCGGCGGCGCTGGGGGTGGCGGACCGCTGCAAGCCGCCGTTAGCATCACGAGAAGCGCTGCGGCACGCCCCGCCAGTGTCGAAAATCTCGCCATCGCGCGATTATAAGCAGGCATGCGGGTTCATAATTCACTGCCTTAAGGTGGAAGACACAACCGCTTCGTCGAAGGAATATTCATGTTGGTCGGAAAAATCGTGCGTCCCGTCGCCATCGTCGGCGGGGTTCGTATTCCCTTTGCACGCAGCAACGGCGCCTATGCAGAGCAGGGCAACCAAGACCTGCTCACCGCCGCCATGCGGGGCTTGGTAGAGCGTTTCGGACTCGAGGGCCGGCGCGTGGACGAGGCCGCCGCGGGCGCCGTCATCAAACACCCGCAGCAATGGAATTTGACGCGGGAGGCCGTGATCGGCGCCGGCTTGTCCGCGCAAACACCCGGCGCCGATGTCGAACGCGCCTGTGCGAGCAGCCTGGAGGCGGTGCTCATGCTGGGTAACAAGATCGCGCTGGGTCAAATCGAGTCGGCGATCGCCGGCGGCGTGGATACGTTGAGCGATCCGCCCGTCACATTTTCCAGGCACTTTCAACGACTGCTGCTCAAGAGCATGCGCGGCAAGGGTCGCCTGCAGCGGCTCGCGCCCTGGCTGGAACTTCGGCCGCGGCATCTGCATCCCGTGCTGCCGGGCATCGCCGAACAGCGCAGCGGGCTCTCGATGGGAGAAAGCGCGGAGCTCATGGTCAAGCATTGGGGCATCAGCCGGGCGGATCAGGACGCCTTCGCACTCGAAAGCCATCAAAAGGCCGCCACCGCCTACGCGTCGGGTTTCTACGATGATCTGGTGCGGGATCACCTTGGTCTGACACGCGATGACAACGTGCGGATCGAGGCCACGTTGGAGGGCCTCGCGGCCCTACTGCCTGCTTTCGATCGTTCCTCCACGGGGACCGTGACCGCCGGGAATTCGACACCGATGACCGACGGCGCCTCGGCGGTGCTCTTGGCCTCGGAAGACTGGGCGCGCCAACATGATCTTCCCGTTCTCGCGTTTCTCAAATTCGGCAAGGTGGGCGCGATCGATTTCGTTGCACGTCGGGAAGAACTATTGATGGGTCCGACCTACACCATACCGCGGATGCTTGAAGGCGCGAAGCTGTCGCTGCAGGATTTCGATTTCTACGAGATACATGAGGCGTTTGCAGGACAGGTGTTATGCACCCTGAAGGCATGGTCCGATCCGGCATTCTGCCGGCAACACCTGGGTCTTCCCGACATGCTGGGTTCGATCGATCGAACGAAACTCAATGTCAAGGGGGGCAGTATCGCCCTGGGTTCGCCCTTCGCCGCCACCGGCACCCGGATGGTCGCAACACTCGCCAAGATTTTGCACGAAGCCCGGGCAAAGCGCGGTCTCCTCGGCATCTGTACCGCAGGCGGGATGGGGGTATCGGCCATTTTGGAACGCTAGCTGCCTGTCCGCGTATTTCTCGCCGCGTCGGGGGCTGGGCTTCGCCCTGACTGCCGTGGAGGGGCGAATCGCTCAAGTTGAGCAATCGCGAACGAACGCGATATCCTCTGCGCCCGCAGTTTTCACCCACATCCCTCAAGGAACTCAAACTCATCATGGGAAATTACCTCGAACTCCTCGCCGCCGATGGACATCGGTTGTCCGCCTATCTGGCCGAACCCAAGGAAAAGCCGCTGGGCGGAATCGTGGTCATCCAGGAAATCTTCGGCGTGACGAGTCATATCCGCGCCGTCGCCGATCAATACGCGAGAGCGGGCTATCTGGCCATTGCACCGGCGTTGTTCGATCGATTGGAGCGCAATGTCGACGTCCCCTATGCCGACATACCGAAGGCCTTCGGCTACATGCAAGCCGCAAGCATCGACAACGCCCTGCTCGACATCACGGCAGCCGTGGAGCGCGTCGCGGTGGCCGGAAAAACAGGGATCGTCGGCTTCTGCTGGGGCGGGCTGCTCACCTTCATTGCCGCAGCGCGGTTGAAAGTCGATGCGGCCGTCGCGTACTACGGCGGCGGCATCAATCAACATTTGGGCGAAACACCGAAGGTGCCCATCATGTTTCATTTTGGTGACAAGGACACGCATATTCCCTCAAGCGCAGTGGACCAGATCAAGGCGGCCTTTCCACAGGGCATCTACCACATTTACCCGGCCGACCATGGCTTCAATTGCACCGACCGGGCGAGCTTTGAAGCAAAGTCGGCTGCGCTCGCCTTCGAACGCAGTATCGAGTTTTTTCACCAGCACGTCGGTTGAGTCGGTTGATCGGGAGCCATCATGAAACTCAAGGATTCGGGACTGTTTCACGAACTCGGATTCATCGATGGCCGATGGGTGGCAGCGGACGGCGCGGCGACGAGCGAGGTGAAAAATCCCGCAACGGGCGAGCGACTGGGCACGATTCCGTTGATGGGAACCGCGGAAGCGCGGCGCGCTGTCGATGCGGCCGCGACCGCATTGCCGGCGTGGTCGACGCGCACCGCGAAGGATCGGGCCGCCATCTTGAGACGGTGGTTCGACCTGATGCTCGCCAATCAGGAAGATCTTGCGGTCCTGATGACCGCTGAGCAGGGCAAACCGCTTGCCGAATCCAAGGGCGAAATCGCCTATGCGGCCGGCTTCATTGAGTGGTTCGCGGAGGAGGGCAAGCGGCTGTACGGTGACGTCATTCCGGGTCATCAATCGGACAAACGCATCATGGTGCTCCGGCAGCCGGTGGGGGTGGTGGCGGCGATTACACCGTGGAATTTTCCCTCCGCCATGATTACGCGCAAGGCCGGTCCCGCTCTTGCGGCGGGATGCACCATGGTGTGCAAGCCGGCGACCCAAACTCCCTACTCCGCGCTGGCCCTCGCCGAACTCGCGGCGCGCGCCGGCGTACCGCCCGGCGTGTTCAACGTCATCACGGGTTCATCGACCGCCATCGGCGGGGAACTGACCGGCAATCCCAAGGTTCGCAAGCTGACCTTCACGGGTTCGACCGAGGTCGGCAAGAAATTGATGGCCCAGTGTGCGGGCACGATGAAGAAGCTCTCCCTTGAACTCGGCGGCAACGCACCGTTCATGGTGTTCGACGATGCCGATCTCGATGCCGCCGTTCAAGGCGCCCTGGCCAGCAAGTTTCGCAATACCGGCCAAACGTGTGTCTGCGCCAATCGCTTGTTGGTTCAGGCGGGCGTCTATGACCTGTTCGCCGAAAAGCTCAAGGCTGCAGTGAGTCAATTGCGGGTGGGCGACGGCCTCAAGGGAGTGACGGATCAGGGACCGTTGATCGATGCGAAAGCGGTGCTCAAGGTCGAGGAGCATATCGCCGATGCGGTGTCGAAGGGCGCCCACGTTGCCCTGGGCGGCAAACGCCATGCCTTGGGCGGCACGTTCTTCGAACCCACCATCCTGACCGAAGTGACCCCGCAAATGATGATTGCCCGGGAAGAGACTTTCGGACCCGTCGCGCCGTTGTTCAAATTCGGGACGGAGGCAGAGTCGATCGCCATGGCCAACGACACCGAGTTTGGACTTGCAGCCTATCTCTATACTCGCGATCTGGCCCGTAGCTGGCGCGTCTCGGAGGCCATCGAATACGGCATCGTCGGCTTGAATACCGGGCTGATCTCGACCGAGGTGGCCCCCTTTGGCGGCGTCAAGGAATCGGGGATGGGACGGGAAGGTTCCAAGTACGGCATCCTGGACTACACCGAGCTCAAGTACATCTGTGTCGGCGGGATTAGCTAGGAAGCTGTCCGCGGACAGTCTGCTGACCGCTCGTGATCCCTCGTTTCCTCGAGTTGTCCGTCGTCACTGTCGACATCCGCGCCTCGCTGGCGTTCTATGCGAAGCTCGGCTTCACCGTGGCACCGGTGGGAGAGGCCTGGCCACATCCCTACGCTGCGCTCACCGATGGCCGCATTTGCATCGGATTGCACCAGGATGACACGTTCGTGACCTCCACGACCTTCGTGCGGCCCGCGCTCTCGAGGCACGTACGCGAACTCGAACGGCTCGGAGTGGCGTTCGAATTCTCGCGCCTCGCGGACGACGTCTTCAATGAAGTGGGCTGGTACGATCCGGCCGGCAACATGATCCGGCTGGTCGAGGCACGCACCTTCTCGCCCGTCGGACGCCCCGCGGCGCAAGCCTCGCTGTGCGGATACTTCGTGGAAATCGCACTGCCCGTCGCGCAGTTCGAGCCCACCAAAGTGCATTGGGAACAATTCGGATTCGTCGGGCTGGACCAGCTCGAGGAGCCGATGGCGCATGTTGCCTGCACCAGCGACTGCATCAACATCGGGTTGTACGACCCCGCCCACATCCGCGTGCCGACTCTGATCTTCGAAGTCGATGACTGTGCGGCAACCCTCAAGAGACTCGAGGCCAACGGCATCGTCCCCAGCGGGCGCGCCCCCCGGGCGCTCAAGGCTCCGGCCGCGCAACTGCGGGCACCCGAAGGCACTGTCCTGCTTCTGTCCGAGGCGGTATGAACTCCCCGCGGCGCGGCATCAACGCCCGCGGTATTTAGTTTGCTAGAATGGCGGGATGGCGCCATCAATTCCCGCAGCTCGCTACACGGCGGTGGCCCAGTTGCTCCACTGGCTCATCGCGGCGCTGATAATCACTCAATTTGCGCTCGCCTGGAGTGCCGACGATCTGCCGCTCGGCATGCACAAGTTGGCGCTGCTGGCACGCCACAAAAGTGTTGGCATGACGGTGTTGATGCTGGCGGTGCTGCGGCTGATCTGGCGCATGGCCAATCCGCCGCCGCCATTGCCCGCCGGCATGACCGCCATCGAACGTTCGTTGGCCCGGGCGACGCACGCTGCATTCTATGGGCTGCTGTTCGCCATGCCGCTCACGGGCTGGATGATGTCCTCGGCCAAGAACTACTCGGTGAGCTGGTTCGGGCTCTTCACCTGGCCGAATCTCATCGCACCCGACGAGTCGGCGTTCAATTTGCTGAAGTCCACGCATGATTATCTGAGCTACTTGCTGTTCGGGGTGGCCCTGTTGCATGTGCTGGCTGCGCTGAAACATCACTTCTGGAACAAGGACGACGTGCTCAAACGCATGCTGCCGTTCACCGGGTCAGGGAGGAAACCATGAAGCGTTCAAGTTTGCCCGCCGTGTCACTGTTGGCTGCGCTGCTGGGAGCGCGCGTCGTCCTGGCGGCTCCCGCCTATGCGACCGATCCGGCGGCAAGCCGCATTGATTTCACCGGCATTCAAGCCGGCGCCGAATTCAAGGGCACTTTCCACAAGTTTGCGGCCACCATCGAATTCGCGCCCGACGCGCTGTCGACTTCGCATTTCGACGTGGTGATCGATCTGAACTCGGTGGACACCATCGACAAGGATCGCGACACGACCATTCGCGGGCCCGACATATTCGATGTCGCGGAATTTCCGACGGCGCACTACGTGACGCATGTCATCACCAAGACGCCGACCGGCTACAGCGCCGTGGGTTCATTGACCTTGCGCGGTGTCACCCGGGATGTGCCGATCGATTTTCAATGGGTCGCATCGCCGGCCGGCGCCAAACTCCAGGGATCCGCGGCCTTGAAACGGCTGGAATTCGGTGTGGGGCGTGGCGACTGGAAGAGCACGGAATGGATCGCTGATTCCGTGAAAATCGCCTTCAGTCTGGGGTTGAAGCCGAAACCCTAGGAGCCGGTCCGAATATCGGACCAGGAGTCAGGCTGGCGGCAGATTTAATCGCCTCCAGGGTCTAAACTTCCCGGATATCCACCCCATTCAGCGGAGCTCGCATTCATGAAGATAGGCGTACCGAAGGAAATCAAGATTCATGAGTACCGGGTCGGTTTGGTGCCCGCAGGAGTCCGCGAACTGGTGGATGCTGGTCACCAGGTGCTGGTTCAAACTCATGCCGGCGCCGGAATCGGCTTCGAAGATGTCCATTATCAGGCCGCCGGCGCCAAGATCGCCGCCGACGCTGCCGACGTCTTTGCCGGCTCGGATCTCATCGTCAAAGTGAAGGAGCCGCAGATCGCCGAGTGCCGGATGTTGCACCCGGGTCAGGTGCTGTTCACCTATTTGCACCTGGCGGCGGATCTAGCCCAAGCCCGGGCACTCATCGACTCGAAAGCCACCGCAATCGCCTATGAAACGGTGACGGCCTCGGACGGTTCGTTGCCGCTGCTCACGCCCATGAGCGAAGTCGCCGGCAGGATGTCCGTACAGGTTGGCGCCAATTGCCTGCAGAAGGCGAACGGAGGCTTCGGAGTCCTCTTGGGCGGTGTGCCCGGCGTGGCGCCGGCCAAGGTGGTGATTCTCGGGGGCGGCGTTTCCGGCACACACGCTGCGGAGATGGCGGTGGGATTGCGTGCCGATGTCACCGTCGTCGACCGTTCGGTCAAGCGCCTGCGTGAGCTGTCATCGCTCTTTGGAAGCCGGTTGAAGACGGTGTACTCCACCGCCCATGCCATCGAGGAACTGGTCCGCGATGCCGATTTGGTGATCGGCGCGGTGTTGATCGCCGGCGCCGCAGCGCCCAAATTGGTCACGCGCGCCATGGTCAAGAGCATGAAGCCCGGGACCGTGTTGGTGGACATCGCCATCGACCAAGGCGGCTGCTTCGAGACCAGCCGTCCGACAACCCACGCAGAACCGACGTTCGTGGAGGGCGGCGTGATCCACTACTGCGTCACCAACATGCCCGGCGCGGTGCCGCGTACCTCGACGTTTGCGCTCACCAACGCGACGCTGCCCTACGTCAGGTCCCTCGCGGATCACGGCTGGCAGCAGGCTCTGGTCAAGGATCGAGGGTTGGCGCACGGCCTGAATGTGCATGATGGCGCGCTCACGCATGAGGCGGTGGCCGCTGCGCTGGGCTTTCAATGTCAGCAATTTCGCGCGGCGTGATGCCTTGAAGGGCGCGTGACCCAACGCAGCCGCCTGAAGGGTGGCCCGGCCATGTCGATTGCTACTGTACGACCGATCAATTAGTCTTTCAGGCATGGTGCGAAACCCACGTTTCGATGTTCTTTTTGAACCGGTGCGCATAGGTCCCGTCACCGCGCCGAATCGGTTCTACCAGGTGCCGCATGCAAGCGGCATGACCAATGCGCTGCCGCAGGTGCGCGCAGCCTTCCGCGGCGTCAAGGCGGAGGGCGGCTGGGGCGTCGTATGCACGGGCGCCGTGTCCATCCATCCGAGCTCGGACGACTCTCCGCTGCCGTTCGCATCGCTTTGGGACGACCGGGACATTCGCGCCCATGCGCTCATGACCGACGCGGTTCACGAACACGGCGCGCTGGCTGGAATCGAGTTGTGGCATGGCGGCGCCTGTTCCTTGAACCGAACCAGCCGCTTGGCCCCTCTGTCGCCGTCGGGAATGCCGTGGATGTCGACACACCTCGGATTCATGGGGAACTTGCGGCCGCGCACCATGGATGGCGGCGATATTCGTGATCTCCTGCGATGGCAGGCTGAAGGCGCGAAACGCGCCCTGCAAGCGGGCTTCGACATCGTCTACGTCTATGCCGGCATGGGTTACCTGCCCTATGAATTTCTGCTGCCGGAATACAATCATCGAACGGACGCCTATGGCGGCTCGATCGCGAATCGCGTGCGTCTGGTCCGAGAACTGCTGGAAGCCACGCGCGATGCCGTTGGACATCGCTGCGCGGTGGCGCTGCGTATCAGTCTCGAGGAGCTGCGCGGCAGACCCGGGGTGAACGCCGTGTCGGAGGCACACGAGGCGGTCGAGTTGCTGGCGCACATACCGGATCTCTGGGACGTCAAGATGGACTCGAGTCCGACCGATTGCGCCCCCTCGCGCTTTGCTCCCGAGGGCAGCCATGAACCCATCATCGGTTTCGTGAAGCAACTGACCACGAAGCCTGTGGTCGGCGTGGGCCGGTTCACCTCGCCCGACGTGATGGTCTCGCAGATCAGACGCGGCATCCTGGATCTCATCGGCGGAGCCCGGCCGTCGATCGCCGACCCTTTTTTGCCGCGCAAGATCAATGAAGGGCGGGAACACGAAATCCGCGAGTGCATCGGCTGCAATATCTGCATCTCCAGCTGGCACGATGGTGTGCCGGTTCGCTGTACTCAGAATCCAACGGCCGGCGAGGAGTGGCGCCGCGGCTGGCATCCGGAGCGCTTTGCACCGACGAAGAGCGACGCCTCGCTGCTCATCGTGGGAGGAGGTCCGGCCGGTCTCGAGTGCGCAGTGACGCTCGGACGGCGCGGCTACCCGGTTACCGTGGCGGAGGCGGGACGGCAGTTCGGCGGACGGCTCACGTTTGAGACCCGCTTGCCGGGTCTGCGAACCTGGGGACGGGTGACCGATTGGCGCCTCCATACTTTGCGCGAGCTTGAGCATGTCACTCTGTATCCCGGCAGCACGCTCGACGTCGACGACATTCTCGCGCTGGAACATCGGCATGTCGTGATCGCCACCGGGGCGCGCTGGACGAAGATGCTGTTTTCGCCGATCGAATTTCCGGTGGGCGAACTCGACCGCGAGCGCGTCTATACCCCGGACGATCTTGCCTTGGGCGAGATCCCCTTGGGTCCGGTGGTGGTATTCGATTACGACAATTACTACATGGGCGGCGCCGTGGCACTGCATCTCGCAGAGCACGCGGATTCGGTGACCTACGTGACCACCGCCGGCAACGTGTCGGCTTGGACCTTCATGACCAACGAGCTGCCGCTCGTGCACCGCGCCTTGTCCAAGGCCGGCGTCGCCAGTCTTACTCTGCATCTCGTCGCCGACTTCGACGGCGAGACGGTCACCGTGGCCGACGTCTACACCGGCGTACAACGGCGGCTTCCATGCCGCTCCCTGGTCATCGTCGGCATGCGCAAACCCAGGGACGAACTCTATCGGGCCTTGATGGAACGAAGCGACGACTTGACCCGGGCCGGAGTCGCATCGGTGACGTGCATCGGCGATGCACTCGCCCCGGGCGCCATCGTTCATGCCGTGTACAGCGGCCATCGCCACGCGCGGGAGTTCGACGGAGAGGCCGCATGTTCCGACGCGCAGCCGCCGGCCCCTTACACCCGGGACTTTCCGCTATGAACGGCCCCGGCGGCCCGGTACGGATGGAAAAGTCCCTCCCAACCGCCTGGTACCGCGATGCGGCCATCTTCCAGCTCGAGAAAGAGCACATTTTCTGCCGCGAGTGGCTGGCGGTTTGCCGCGAGGAAGAAATACCCCAGCCGGGCGATTACCGGCTGCTGGATGTGTCGGGCGAAAGCATCCTGCTGGTGCGTAATCGCGAGGGTGAGCTGCGCGCGTTCTACAACGTCTGCCGCCATCGCGGCGCACGTCTCTGCCAGAGCGGCGATTCCACGATCCCTGCCGGTCGGGTCAAACTTCTGGGCGGCGTGACCGCCGGACGTCTCATCATCTGCCCGTATCATCAATGGTCTTATGACTTGAACGGGCTCTTGGTGGCTGCGCCGCACCTGGGCGGCGAGCAGGGGTTCGACAAGACGCCTTTCGGTCTCTACCCCGTCGGTGTGGACACCTTCGGTGGTTTTATCTTTTTGCATCTCACACCGGCAAACCTGCCGGACTTGATGACCCAGCTCGGCACGATCCCCGAGCGCGTGATCCGCTATCCGCTGAAGGCCATGCGCATCGGCGCCACACGACGCTACACGGTGGCGGCGAATTGGAAAATAATCTGTGAGAACTACAACGAGTGCTACCACTGCAGCGGGGTCCACCCGGAGTTGTGCGCCTTGGTGCCGGCATTTCGCGAGGCCGGCGGCTCCAATCTGGACTGGAACCGCGGCGTACCCCATAGGGATGGTGCGTACACGTTCACGCACAGCGGCACCACGAAGAGGCGGCCTTTTCCCGGACTTGATGCGGACGAGCAGGTGCGGCACAAGGGAGAGCTGATTTATCCCAATCTGTTCCTGAGCATGGCCTGCGATCACGTCGCAGCCTTCATCCTGATGCCGCGCGGGCCGGACAGCACGGATGTCATCTGCCACTTTTTGTTCGCACCGGAAGAGATGGCGAAACCGGATTTCGAACCGGCGGACGCTGTGGACTTCTGGGATTTGGTGAATGCCCAAGACTGGACCGTGTGTGAATCCGTACAGCAGGGAATCCGCGCACGCGTTCACTCCCACGGGTTTTTCGCCCCCATGGAAGATTGGAATCTCGATATCCGCCGTTACGTCAGCGAGCGGATAGATGCGTTTCTGCCGGCACCGCACACGATCTCAAGCGCTTGAGTGGGGCATGGATTTCCTTCGGTGCGGCGGATCGGTCAGCTATGCTTATGGAATGGCGAAACAATAAAAAAGGGCGATTGCATGGTAGCAAAGAGGACGATACCGAAATTTCATCGCGAAACTCCGGCGGTACGCCGCGAGGCACTCATCGAGGCGACCCTGCGCTGCCTCAAACAGCACGGGCATGACGGGGTATCGGTTCGGCGCATCAGCGCGGCGGCGGGAGTCTCCATTGGTCTCATCAACCATCACTTTCCGAGCAAGTCGGGGCTGGTCGCCGAGGCCTATGAAACGCTGGCATTGTCGCTTCAGGAGTCGATCAGGCGGCAGGCCGAGAATCGCGCGGCCACGCCCCGCGCACGCATGAGTGGATTCTTTCGGGCATCCTTCGCACCGGAACTCCTGGATCCGCAGCTCTTCAACGTGTGGCTCGTCTTCTGGAGCATGGTTGCGCACTCACCGCAGATCCGGGAAGTGCACGATCGCACCTATGGCCAGTATCGGGCGATGCTCGAGGGCTTGCTGGGCCAACTCTCCGAGTCGCACGCAGCACCCCATTTCAAACTGCGTCCGGCCGCCATCGCGCTCGCCGCACTGCTCGACGGTTTGTGGGTGGAGCTGTCACTCAGCGCCGAGACCTTCAAGCCACGCGAGGCGATCGGGCTCTGCGAGGATTGGGTCAACGCGCTATGCGATGGGGCATTTCCGCGCCTGCTGCGCCAATCCGCCGCTGCCAGACCGCGCTCGCGGGGAGCGCGGCGCAAGGTATGACGGCGGCCGGGGAGGCCGGGATCGTGGCCGATTTCCGCCGCGGGATATTGAAGCAGGTCTGAGAACCCGCCTGCCGGCCGCCATCGTTCGACGCGACAGGCCGGTAAAGCGCTCAACGCTTGAGCAACGCGTCGCGGATCTCCTCGAGCAGCACCTCCTGGCGAGGCGGCGGTGCGTCGGCCGCCGCCGCAGGCGGCTTCTTCAGTTTGTTGATGCCCTTCACCGCGATGAAAATCACGATCGCGATGATCAAGAAGTCGAATAGGGTCTGGAGAAACGCGCCGTATTTCAGGAGCACGGGCGCACCCTTCGGATCCGTGCCGAGTTTGAGCGCGAACTCGCTCAAATTGACGCCGCCGATCAGCAGGCCGAGCGGCGGCATGATCACGTCGCCGACAAACGAAGACACGATCTTGCCAAACGCGGCGCCGACGATCACGCCGACCGCCAGATCGATCACGTTGCCACGCATGGCGAATTCTTTGAACTCTGTTCCGATGCTCACGATATCATCCCCTTTTCAAGCTTCTTGCCTTTGATTCCTAAAACGCATAGACGAGATTGATCGTTTCCAACGTATCGAGCTTTTTCACGCCTCCCGGCGGGTCGTTGTTGTCCTGCACGTTGTAGCCCACGGAGAGTGCCAGCTTGGTCGAAATCTTCACCGCCAACGCCAGGGTATTGGTGACCAGGGTGTCATTGGATCCTGTCTCGACCAGCAGCTTGTCGGTCAAGGTGGTCGTCTTGGTAAAGGCCTGTGAATAATTCAAGCCGAACGTTTCCACCACTCCGTTCTCGCTGGGCTCGAGGGTTCGCGAGGTGACCTGCCCGGAGGCGCCCGTGGTCAGATCTTCCGGGCGTAGTTCGCGAAATCCCACGCCCAACTGCAATTCCAACGTGGTCGATGGGGTATTGACCAATTTGTAACCCAGTCCCGAGGTGGCACTGGCCTGGTATTGAAAACCGCTGAAAAGATCGTGTTCATAGCGCAGTCCGCCGAACACGTAAAGTTCCTTGGTGAAGGCATAGTTCGTCTGCCACTTCGTATCCCAGCGTTCCGCAGAAACCACATTGCCGCTCTCGTTGTATAGACCGCCAAGGTGAAACGCATGGGTCCAGGGACCGTCAAGATATCCCGCATCGAGTGACGCGTTGGCCGACTTGGCGTCCGAGTTGCCTTTAGAATCTGCGAATCCCGCCTGGCCCTTGCCCGTCCAAACATCCTGCGGAGGAGGAGGCGGGTCGTCGCAAAATGCCGTGCCCGGCGCCAGGCAGCAGATGGACAAGGCCGCTATTCCCAGTTTCATTCGCACCCCACTGAAGCATCGCCATAAAGGCGTTGAATCATTGCAGATTCCGCATGCTTCGAGGTTACGAATCCTTCAACAACTCTCCAAGGCGAACCGGATCGACGTTTCCTCCGCTCACCAAAACACCGATGCGCTGGCCGGCCAGACGCTTGCCCAATCCGCGCAGCGCCGCGAAACCCAGACAGCCGGTGGGTTCGACGATGATCTTCATGCGGGTCGCAAAGAAGCGCAGCGTCTGCACCAATTCACGATCCGTCGCGGTCAAAATATCCTGCACATCGCGCCGGATGATGGCGAACGGATAGAGGCCGAGCGCCTGGGTCTGCGCGCCGTCTGCAATGGTCGCCGGCACCGCAATTCGCACGATAGTTCCCCCGCGGAAGGATCGTTGCCCGTCATTTCCCGCCTCCGGTTCGACCCCGTACACGGCGCAGCCGGGCGACAGCGCCCGGGCCGAAAGGGCCGAACCCGCAAGCAAGCCGCCGCCGCCAAGACACACGAACAGGCTGTCGAGCGGTCCGACATCTTGGATCAATTCAGCCGCCGCCGTCCCCTGTCCTGCGATGACATCGGGATGGTCATAGGGGGGCACCACTGCCGCGTCATGTTCAGCCGCCAGACGCTGCGCAATCTCTTCGCGGTTCTCGCGATAGCGGTCATATCGGACGATCTGTCCGCCATAGCTGCGCGTGGCGGCAACCTTCGAGGCCGGTGCGTCGTCCGGCATGACGATCGTCGCGGCGACACCGTGAAGTCGAGCCGCGAGAGCCACCGCCTGCGCGTGATTGCCCGACGAGAAGGCGATCACGCCGCGCGCCCGGTCCGCCGGCGCGAGCCTCGCGAGCGCATTGAAGGCGCCGCGAAACTTGAATGCTCCCATGCGTTGAAAGTTTTCGCACTTGAAGAAAACCGACGCTCCGGTCTCGGCATCCACGGTATGCGAGGTCAGCACGGGAGTGCGATGAACGTGTCCCGCGAGGCGGGCAGCGGCCGCCTCCACGTCGGCGTAGCCCGGCAGGTCCGTCAGGATGGCGCCCGCCGCATCAGCCAAGCGGCGACACTCCGAACAGGCGCGCATGCGCCCACCCGATGAAAACCCCGTACGTCGCGAGTCCCAGCACCACGGCGATCAGATCGTTGAACCGGCCGGGCGCCGCCATCGGCACCGTCTGGAGCCGACGCTTCAGGGAAATTCGGTCCACCACAGCCCAGGCGAGAAAGCCGCCGAACAGCAACAAGTCCGCAAGCATGCCATTTGCGAGCAGGTGGGCAAGGGCCCAGAATTTGACCGCTGCCAACATCGGATGCTTCGTTGCCGTCTTGATCCGGCCAGGCAGATAGGACGCAAACAACAGCGGAAAGACCGGCAGCATCAACAGAAAAGCGACATGCCTCATCCAGACCGGCGGGGTGTACACGATCACCGGCGCCTGCCGCGCCATACCGAAGCCGTAGACCACCAGCATCAAGCCGGCCAGCGAGATCACCGCATAACCGACCTTCCACGGTCCCTCGCCCCAGCGTCTGCGCGCCTGCGCGCGTCCGGCCGGCGCGACGATCGACATCGAGTGCATGCCCAAGAAGATGATCAATCCCGCGATTAATACTGTCATTGCCGCGTCCTGTTATTTCTTGCTTCGGGGTCTGCGCTTCAAAGACCGCTTCGCAATGGGCGACCTCGAGGATGCAGCTCTCTTTGGCGGCGCGCGCTTCACCACCCGTTTTTTCGGCGCCCTTGGTCGTACCGAAGCCGCCCGCTTTGCGGAAGCAGTTCGCTTCGCCGAAGCCGCTCGCTTTGCGGAAGCAGTTCGCTTCGCCGAAGCCGCTCGCTTTGCCGAAGCCGATCGTATGGTCGCTGCCTTCTTGCCGGCCGGCTTCCTTGCTGCCGATGCGCGTTTCGCCCCAACCTGCTTGCGGGCCGACTTCCCGGCGACCGGCACGGTGCCCGGCGCAGCCGTACCTGCTTCACCGTTCAAGCCCCGCAATTGGTCGAGGACCGCCGGATTTTCCAGGGTGGAGACATCCTGCGTGATGGCTTCGCCGCGCGCTATCGCCCGCAGCAGGCGCCGCATGATTTTTCCGGAACGGGTCTTCGGCAGATTGTCGGTGAGGCGAATCTCATCCGGCTTCGCGATCGGGCTCAACTGGCTGCTCACCCAGCCACGCAGCTCTTCGATCAACGCCGCCGCCGCCGCCGGGGCAGGCCTTTCGACGTTGAGGACCACATAGGCAAAGACGGATTCACCCTTGATATCGTGAGGTTTGCTTACGACCGCAGCCTCGGCTACCAGGGTGTGCGCCACCAGCGCAGACTCGATCTCCATGGTTCCCAGTCGATGGCCCGCCACATTCAGCACGTCGTCCACCCGGCCCATGATCCAGTAGTAGCCATCGGCGTCGCGGTGGGCAGAATCGCCGGCGACATAGTAGTGGTTCTCGTATTTTTCCCAATAGGTGTTGAGGTAGCGCTGATTGTCGCCCCAGATTGTGCGCAGCATCGACGGCCAGGGCCGTTTGATGACGAGATACCCGCCGGCGCCCGGCGTCTTCACCGGACGGCCTTCCTCGTCGACGATATCCGCAAAGATGCCCGGCAAGGGCTTTGCACACGATCCCGGCTTGAGGGGCGTCACCACCGGCACCGGTGTCATCATGATGGCGCCGGTCTCGGTTTGCCACCATGTGTCGACGATGGGGCAGCGCTTCTTGCCTATGACCCGGTAGTACCACATCCAGGCTTCCGGATTGATCGGCTCACCGACGCTGCCGAGCAGCCGCAGCTTGCCAAGATCGTATTGTCCCGGAATGGCGTCACCCAGCTTCATCAGCGCCCGAATCGCGGTGGGCGCGGTGTAAAAAATGCTCACGCCGTGCGTTTCGCAGATCTTCCAGAAGCGTCCGCCGTCGGGAAACATCGGCGCGCCCTCGTACATGACGAGCGTGGCGCCGGCGGCGAGCGGACCATACGCCACATAGGTATGCCCCGTGACCCATCCCACATCCGCGGTACACCAGAACACGTCGTCGTCCTTCAAATCGAATGTCCAACGCGTCGTGAGTTTGGCATTCAGGAGATAGCCGCCGCTCGAATGCTGGATGCCCTTCGGCCTGCCCGTCGATCCGGACGTGTAGAGAAGGAATAGCGGATGCTCTGCCTCCACCCACTCAGGCTCACACTCCGCGGGATGATCCGCCACCACCTCGTGCCACCACACGTCACGTTCCGGCTGCATCACGCACTCGCACCCGGTGCGGTGGTAGACGATGGTATTGCGCACGGTGGGACAGCCCTCGGCGAGCGCCCGATCGACGGCCTGTTTCAAGGTGACCACGTGACCGCCGCGCCAGCCGCCATCCGCCGTGATTACCAGCACCGCGCCGGCATCTTCGATGCGATCCTTGACCGCATTCGATGAGAAGCCGCCGAAGACCACCGAATGCACGGCGCCGATGCGTGCGCAGGCCTGCATGGCGATCACTGCTTCGGGGATCAGGGGCATGTAGATGACGACCCTGTCGCCCTTGCGAACCCCCTGCGCCTTGAGTGCATTCGCGAACCGGCAGACATCCGCATGCAGCTGCCGGTAGGTGAGCGTGCGCACATCGCCCGGCTCGCCCTCGAAGATGATCGCCGGCTTGTCCGCGATCGATTTCAGGTGCACATCGAGGCAGTTATGCGACACGTTGAGAATGCCGTCGACGAACCAACGAAAATTCGGCGCATCGGTATCGTCCAGCGGCACGGTGAAAGGATGCTTCCATTCGATTTCGGCAACGGCCAGGTCCGCCCAGAAACCGACGTAATCCGCCGCGGCCCGTTCATACAACTTTGCAAAGTCGGCCGCCTTCAAGGCGGCGCTGCGCCGGAACTGCGTGCTGGGCGCAAATACGCGCGCTTCTTGTAATACGGATTGAATGTCTTTCTGGGCCATGCCGTCGTTCCCCACCGATTGTATATTGGCCCGCAGTTTAGATGGTTGCGTGGGCGCCCGCGATACGCCGCGCCTGCTGGCGCAAAATATTGCCGAAGCCGTGGGAGTCGAAGAACGCATCGAGTCGGCCCGTATCGGGCGGACGCGGCTTCAATCCGTCCAGGGTGACTTCGAGCGGGATGTCGCAGACGATTCCGGTCAACCGTCTGGCCAGATAGGCAGCCTCCTTGTGTACGAGCAGCCTTGCCGCAACGGCCGCGGCGCCGCGCAGTTTCAGACCCGGCACACGCTCGAGGTTCGCGTACAGTTCGTCGAGAGACCCGAAGATGGCGAAGAGCGCGGCAGCGGTCTTCTTGCCGATGCCGGGCACGCCCGGAATATTGTCGACGCTGTCACCCGTGAGGGCGAGAAAATCCGCGATCAGCTCCGGGATGACACCGAAGCGCGGTCCGATGTCATGATAATGGTAGTGCGCATTGCCGCTGTAGTCCCAGAATATATCCCCGTCGCGGATGAGCTGGGACAGGTCCTTGTCACGGGTCACGACCACGTTGCGCAATCCCGCGGCACGCGCCCGCGCGGTCAGGGTCCCGATGATGTCGTCCGCCTCGTACGTCGCACTCGAGAACTCGGACAAACCCATGTGCCGGCAGAATTCGCGGCAGAGTACAAATTGCCGTTCAAGATCGAAGGGTGGAGATTCCCGATTGGCCTTGTAGGCAGGGAAGATGCCGTTTCGAAAAGAGGTTTCGCTCCGCAGACTGTGATCGAAGGCGACGCCGATGCGTTCAGGCCTTACCTGTTCGAGCAAATCCGAGATGAATCTCGCGAAGCCGTAGAGCGCATGAGTGGCATTGCCGTCCGCGTCGACCATGTCGGGCGGCATCGAATGGTAGGCGCGAAATATGAAGTAGCTGGCGTCGATGTGATAAACGACGCCCGAACGCCCTGGGAGCGCCGGCATTTACATAGGCCAGCGTTGCATTCGCTCGTGCAGCGGGCTGGAACGCGGAAAATGCGCGATGAGGTATTCCATCTGGTCAGCCAGCACACGGCGGCCTTTCAGAAAAATGTATTCGGCATAAGTGGGCGTGAATGGCACCGCCAACAGCTGCATGCCCGCCTGTTCGGGAGTTCGCGACGCCTTGGCGTTGTTGCATCGACGACAGGCCGACACCACGTTGCTCCAGGTGTCCTGACCACCTCGACTGAAAGGCGTCACGTGATCACGCGACAACAGGCTGTAAGGGAATCGCGCACCGCAATACAAACACAAGTAGGCATCGCGCCGGAACAAGGTTTGGTTGTTGAGCGGCGGTGTGTAGGCGCCGCCGCGCAGATTGCCGGGATTACCGGTGTGGCCGTGCGTCGCAATGATCGAATTCACATCAACCGTGGTGCGCAGTCCGGTCCTCGCACAGGTGCCGCCGAACAGCCTGTATACCAATGTTCCACACGTGTAAGCCACCTGTTCAGTGTGATAAAGACGGGCGGCTTCCCGATAGTCCACCCACTCGAGCGGCATGCCGGAAACGTCGGTGCGCAAGATCTGCTGCGACAATGGATGCCCGGGTGGAAGGACCGCGAGGTCATCCGACCAATCCAACGAGCGTCGATTCTGTATATCCATTGGCCCCATAACAATACTAAAGATAAACGACTCACATGTGTCAATTCAACGCGATATCGCCGTTCAGCGCGATATCGCCGTGGGAATCCAGGCACCGGGGGTGCATTGCAGTAGAGCCTGGAAGTGCGGCGCCTCCTTCATGGCGCGCAGCTTGTCGGCATCACCCAACAACACGGCGAGCGCCCTGGCCCGGTCGGCGGCGGCGACATGGCGCTCGAGCTCCTTCAGCCGGAGTGACTGGCACTCGTCGATCACCAACACGCTGTTCCGCTTCAGTTCCGGCTGTGCCGAGTTCGGGCGCGCATCCGTCACTTCGAATCCTACGCCCACCCAGAGTTCCCGCGCCGCCCGAAGCAGCACCGACTTGTCCGGACCGGTGAGCGCGAGCGCCTTCAGATCGCCCGCACCGAGCAGGTGTTCCAAGGCGCCCCGCAGGGGACGCAATGGAGGCGAGCTTTCCAGGAGCGCCGCGCACTGCTCGAATTCGACCTCATGGGCCCGTCGCGCCGACATGGCCTGCGCACGCCTCATCAGCGAACTCTGCGCTTCGATCATGTCACGCGAGGTGAAGCGTCCATCCCCCTGCGGGTGCGGGTCCAAAGCGACCAGGTCGGCGGACTTCGCCACGGCCTGAAGCACGAGTTCGAACTGCTCGGCGCTGCCGGTGCGGGCGCGCAGAAATCGCTTCAGTTCATGATGGCTGAAAACCGGTTTCTGGTGCGTCAGCGCGCGCAATGCCACCGTCGGATCCTCGAGGATCATCCGGCCGTTCTCATGCGCGATGCGGCGTTGATCGCTGATGCGATCGCGCACATGAGCCGGCAGGTTGGGCTCGTTCCGGCGGGCTCGGGCAACCCCGATTCTGCGCGCCGCGATGAGTTCGATCTCCTGCGCCTCGAGGGTGCGATGATCGATGCGGTCGCCGTGGCCCGCCCGTGCAAGATGTTCGTTGGCCCGCTCCGCCCAGGCACGACGCCACTCGAGCAACAGAGGCTTGCCGTTCCATGCACGCTGCTTGGGCCCAAAGCCCTGGGGGGTGATTCCGCGCAACGTGAGCAAAATGTGCGCGTGCGGATTGTTCGCCTCGCCGCGGATGCAGAAATCCGCGATCATGCCGATGGCGACGAACTCCCGAAGGATGAAGTCGCGCATCAAGTCCACACGTTCGTCGGGCGTCAGCTCGAGCGGCAGGCCCACCTCGATCAAGCGCGCCAGCTGCGCGTCCCGGCGGATCTCCCGGGCCTCAACTCTGTTCCAGAGCTGCTCCCTGTCCTGGGCCCACTCCGGCGCTCCGCTCGGCGCCAAAACTTCCGTGTGCACCACGCCGCGTTTGCCCCGGTAGTTGTGCGCCACTCCATAGCGCTCATCGCGCAGCGCGGCTCCGCAGCGATAGGCCGCAGCGGCGACCACGCTCTGCCCTCGGCCACGAGAAATGATGGTGGCGGAAAGATGATAGATCGCCATCAGGAGCCTTGCGATTCAGTGCCCGTGGGGACGCGCGGCGTGCGTCCCGTGCTGGAAGCTGCGCCGCTGCTCCGGGGTCATCTGATGCCATTGGCGGCGCAGCTCGCTTCGCCGCTCGGCCGGCATCTGCCGGAACCGCTGATAGGATTCGCGAATGCGCTGTTGCTCGCCCGGCGGCAAGCTCTTGAATTCCTGCCAGCGCTGGCGCAACACCTGCCTTTGCTCGGGCGGCATGGCGCGCCATTCACTGAAGCGCTGCTCGGCGCTTGAGCGTTGCTCGGGAGTCATCGACAACCACCGCTGGCTTCCGCGGGCAAGCGCCTGTTGCCGTTCCGGCGGCAGGTTGTTCCACGAGTCCTGATACTTCTGGAGCAAGTGTTGCTGGTCGGGCGAGAGAGACTGCCACTGGCGCGGTGCGGGTGGCCCCGCAGTACCCGGCGCCGTTTGCGCCAGCGAGACACTCGCCGCCGCGATCCACAGAAACACACCCAACGAGAGAGCCTTCCTCATGACGCTGTATCCTGCTGCGGCGGGGCCGGCCGCACCGGCTTGCTTGGCGGCGAATTCTTCAAAAACTCCCATGCGGCATCACCCACATCATCCCCGCCCAGAAATTCCATCAGATCCTCATCCGAATGCGCCTTGCTGGACACCTGCCCGACCGGCGGATTCCCATTTGCCCCCGGACGAGGCGCGTCAACCGGGGCGACGATGGGGGACTGCGACGGCGTGGCCGACGCAGCGGGAGGCTGAGGCGGCGGGTCCGCGAGCGCTCCAGCACCTGACACCATCGCAAATGCCAGGCAAAGTTTCGCGAGAAGCAACTTTAGGCCGCCGGCCCCGGATTCGCCACTGGCATGGAATTCGCTGCGGTATCAGCAAAATCATAGAAATCGATGTCGTTCTGCAGCATTTCCATGGCATCGCCCGAGCCGTCGCTGGACGCTACGATATCCAAGTCTTCGAGACCCGGGGCGTTGTCGGGTGCGGGTGCATGGTCTGCCCTGGGCGAACCCAACCACAAGGCAACTCCCAGCATGGTGGCGGCCGCGACGCCGGCCGCAGGCGTCCATACGCGCACTTGCAGAAACCAAGGTCGCGGCCGCCGCGCCGCATCCCGGGCCAAGTGCCTGGCGTGATTCAATCTCGATAGGATACGCAGGTCGAGCGACTCGACGCTCCGCTCGAGGACCTCCCGGCTGCGAACTTCAAAGGCGCTCAAGGGTGCCTCTTGAGGGATCTCTTCCATCACCACACCTCGCCGAGTTGCTCGCGCAGTGCATGCACCGCACGTGAATAATGCGTCTTGACGCTTCCCTCCGAGCATCCCATGGCCTTTGCGGTATCAGCCACATCCAATCCCTCGAAGTTCCGTAGCATAAACGCCTCGCGCTGGCGCCCCGGCAATGCGCGCAGGGATGCTTCCAATTTTTCCATCGCCTGGTCGCGCATCAAGAGCTCGGGTGCATCCGGCAATGAGCTCGCGACGTTCTCCAGAGGATCCTGGGCCTCATTGTCCGGATCCTCCTTGGCGCTCGGCAACCAGGCCATCAGCTTTTTGCGAACGGTGCGTCGGCGCTGTAGATCACGGATCCCGTTCTCGAGAATTCTATAAAACAACGGCCGCCATTCAGCACTCGGCTTCGATGCGTAATTACGGGTCAGTTTCAACATCGCATCCTGCACGACATCCATCGCATCATCCGGGTCACGCAGTGCAACTTGAGCCATGCGAAACGCTCGGCGCTCAATTTGGCTCAAGAATTTGTCGAGTTCTCGTGTTTCGTCCAGAACTGCTCCCCCGCGTGCTTGCGCGGGAACATCCCAGGCCGTCCAAGCACCGACAAGCGTATCAAAGGGTGGCATAGCGCGTCCTCATTCGGTCGACGACCCGTTCCAATGACTGTATAAACGCCGCATCGACGGAGTGGTTGACCAAACCCGCGCCTGCAACGAAAGGCTTGGGTTGAATGCCGGATCAGAGACTTACGCACATCAGCCGGACGAGCTTTGCAATATTTGCACGCGACATCTCGGCACAATCTTTAGTTGAATCACCATCTATCTGATTTATAAGTGTTTATTTTAATTTAGCGCAGAATTTCACCAATTTGAATAGGACCCGAAACGGAACGGGCACTTAGGGTCAATGATCCCGGCTTTTCAACAGACTTATCCACAGCAAGTGTGGACAGAAGAAATGCGTTGATCCTGAAGATAGCGCTCGATACTCCCCTGCGGCGGGTGTTCGACTATCTGCCGCCAGAGAAGCCCCATCCGAATCCGCTCAAAGCAGGCGTGCGGGTGCGCGTGCCCTTCGGCCGGCGTCAATTGATCGGGGTGCTGGTCGGCATTGCCGACGATTCCGCGCTTCCCGACGGGAAGCTCAAGGTGGCCTTGGAGATTTTGGACAGCGATCCCGTGTTCGATACGGTGACCCTGGAGCTTCTCTGCTGGGCCGCCGATTACTACCATCATGCAATCGGCGAGGTCATTGCTGCCGCTCTGCCGGCTGCGTTGCGGGCCGGGGAGCTTGCGGAGGAGCGGGTCGAGCTCTGGTCATTGAGCGAGGCGGGTTTGCACCAATATCGAGCCCAGGCGCAGCGCCTGGGGCCCCGCCAACGGGCTCTGCTCACGGCCTTGGCTCTGCACGGACCGGCGACCTTGGGACTCCTGGGGGTTGCTTGCCGACGGGCCCAACTGGCGCAATTGGCAAAGCGCGGCTGGGCGGTGGCCAACGTCGAAACTCCGCAGCCAGTCCGGGTCGTGCAGCGGCCGAGCGAGGTGACCTTGACGCCGGAACAGGCCCGGGCGGTGGATGCGATTCGGGATTCGCACGGGAGATTCGCTGCGCACTTGCTCTACGGCGTCACGGGCAGCGGCAAAACCGAGGTGTATTTGCGCACCATCGCGGGAGTACTCGACAACGGCGGCCAAGCGCTGGTTCTCGTGCCTGAGATCGCGTTGACGCCGCAACTGGTCGAACGCTTCCGTCAACGCTTCAGCGCAGGGATTGTCGTGCTGCATTCCGGACTCGCTGCCACCCTGCGGCGCGACGCGTGGCGGAGCGCCCACCGAGGCCTTGCTCGAATCATCATCGGTACCCGGTCCGCGGTGTTTACCTCGATGCCGCACCTCAAGCTGATCGTGGTGGACGAGGAACACGACGCCTCCTACAAACAGCACGAAGGTTTTCGATATTCCGCCCGCGATTTGGCAGTGTGGCGGGCGCAGCGCGCCAAGATCCCGATCGTGCTCGGATCGGCCACGCCGTCATTGGAAACGCTGGATAACGCAGCCCAGGGCCGCTACTCGAAGTGGCTTCTGCCACAGCGGCCCGGCGCCGCACGGCCGCCACGCACAGGCCTGGTCGATCTGCGCAAACACGCCTGCGAGCAAGGCTTGTCCCGGCCGGCGCTGGAGGCAATCGGTCGCCATTTGCATGCGGGCGGTCAAGCGATCGTCTTTCTGAATCGACGAGGCTATGCACCGGCGTTGTTCTGCAATGCCTGCGGCTGGGTGGCCGCGTGCGCACATTGTGACGCGCGCATGACGCTGCACCGGCGGGCGGGCCAGCTGCGCTGCCATCACTGCGGTGCCGTGGCCGCGGTGCCCTCGGCTTGCGCCAACTGCGCGCTGCCGCTCTCCCCCGTGGGCCAGGGGACGGAGCGGGTCGAGGAGACGCTGGCGCGACTTTTTCCCGGGGCAGGGCTGGCACGGCTCGATCGCGACACGACCGCTGGTCGCGGAGCGATGGAGGCGCTGCTGCACAGAGTCCACAGCGGAACGGCGCGCATTCTGGTAGGCACTCAAATGCTGACCAAGGGCCATCACTTCCCCGATGTGAGCCTGGTGCTGATCCTGGATGCCGATCAGGGCCTGTTCGCGAGCGACTTTCGAGCCACCGAGCGCCTCGCGCAGACCATCATCCAGGTGGCGGGGCGCGCCGGACGCGGCGAGCGACCGGGAGAGGTCCTCATCCAGACCGCCTTCCCTGAACATCCGCTGCTCACCCGCCTCATTACCGCGGGCTATGAGGGGTTTGCCGAAATCGCCCTGGAGGAACGGCGGGCAGCCGAATGGCCACCCTATTCCCGCCTCGCGATGTTGCGTGCCGAAGCCAGGAGCGAGTCGCAACTCGATCAATTCTTGACGTCGGCGGCTGCCTGCGGCGCACGCCTGGCGGACTCTGCAATCCAGGTGCTGGGACCTGCTCAGGCATTGATCGCAAGGCGCGCAGATCATTACCGGGCCCACGTCTTGATCGAAGCCCCGGCGCGCCGGGCCCTCAAGCGATTTCTGACCCAGTGGTTGCCGGCGGTCGAGGCATTGCCGGCACCATCGGGAATACGCTGGTCGGTCGATGTCGATCCATTGGAGATCGATTAGAACGTCAAGTCTCGAGCGCAAGCGGACGCGCGGCGGCGAGCGCACCGCGTTAAACTGCCGTCCCTCAACGCCCTTGCCCTATCCCGATGGAAACGACCTTGAAGACCTTGATCGACTCCCTCCTACGACAGGCGCTGGCGGCATTGCCCGAAGAGGCGCTACCGGCGGCCGTGGCTGATTTCAAGATCGAGGTCGACCTTACGCGGGATCCACAACATGGGGATTTTGCCACCAACATCGCGATGCAGCTGGCGAAGGCCACCCGCCAGAACCCGCGGAAGCTTGCAACCGCCTTGTTGGCCGCGCTGCCGGCCCACGAATCGATTGCCAGAGTGGAGATAGCGGGCGCGGGATTCATCAATTTCTTCCTGCATCCGGCTGCTTATCACGCCGAACTCGGGCGGATTCTGGCAGAGAATGCGAGCTATGGGCATTCCCGGCTGGGTGCAGGCCGGAGCGTCCTCGTGGAATTCGTATCGGCGAATCCGACCGGCCCCCTCCATGTGGCTCATGGCAGGCACGCGGCCTACGGCGCGACGGTCGCAAACCTGCTGCACGCCGTGGGTTACAGTGTTTCGCGCGAGTATTACATCAACGATGCCGGCCGGCAGATGGAGATTCTCGCCATCAGCACCTGGCTGCGCTACCTGGCCCACTGCGGCGAACGCGTCGACTTTCCCGCGAACGGCTACGTCGGTGATTACCTTCTGCCCATCGCCGAGCAGCTGTTTGCGGTGGAGGGTGAGGCTCTCAGGCGATCCGCGGCGCAAGTTTTCCGCGACTTGCCGGCCGACGAGCCCCGAGGCGGCGACAAGGATGAGCACATCGATGCGCTCATCCGCCGCGCCCGCTCGCTGATCGGCGATGACGGCTTCACGCGGGTGCTCAAGTTTTCGCTCGATGGCATCCTTGCCGATATCCGCGCCGACCTTGCCGAATTCCGTGTCACCTTCGATTGTTGGTTCTCCGAAAGGACGTTGGAGAGCAGCGGCGCCATCGACGCGGCGATCGAAACCTTGAAGCGATCCGGGCATGCCTACGTCAAGGATGGTGCGCTCTGGTTCAGGAGCACCGCCTTCGGCGACGAGAAGGACCGCGTCATGGTGCGCGAGAACGGCATCAAGACCTATTTTGCCTCGGACTTAGCCTATGTCCTCAACAAGCGCGAAAGAGGCTTCGAGCATCTTCTCTACCTGTGGGGCGCGGATCATCATGGCTATATTGCGCGTCTGCGCGCCGGCCTGGTCGCGCTGGGCGGACCGGCCGACTGCTTCGAGGTTCGACTGCTCCAGGTGGTGACGCTGTATCGCGGCGGCGAAAAGGCCAAAATGTCGAAGCGCTCGGGCGATTACGTCACGCTCCGGGACCTCCGGTCGGAAGTAGGCAACGATGCCGCGCGGCTGTTCTATGTCATGCGCAGCAATGACCAGCATCTGGATTTCGATCTGGAGCTGGCCAAAGCGAGATCCAACGACAACCCGGTTTATTACATTCAATATGCCCACGCCCGGTTCGCGAGCGTGGTCCGCCAGCTGGCCGAGCGCGGCATCCGACACGACGCTGCGCGGGGCCTGCAATCCCTCGGGCGCCTGACGGAACCGCAGGAATTGCAGCTCATCAAACGCCTCGCCGCTTTTCCTCCGCTCATCGAACAGTGCGCTCTGCAACGAGCCCCACACACGCTGGTGCATTACCTGCGCGACCTCGCGAACGATTTTCACACGTACTACAGCGCCCATCAGTTCATCGTGGAAGAGGCAGAACTCCGCGATGCGCGCCTGACCTTGGGCTCTGCCGCGCAAATCGTCATTCGCAACGGCCTTCAGCTGTTGGGCGTCTCCGCGCCCGACACCATGTGAGCGATCAAAGGCTCAAGCATCATGGTCCGGGACTACAAAACGCGGCGCAAGCCCGGGAGCGGCTTTCCCGGATGGCTCGGACTCGTCGCGGGGCTGACGTTGGGACTCGGTGTCGCGGCGTTCGTCTACCTGAAGGATCGGCCGGTGGATGCGCCTGCTGCGACCGCCCGGACGGAAAAAAAGAAGCCTCGCAATGCCGATGCCGACGAGCCGATGGATTCGGACCCCTCGGACGAGCCGGCGAAGTCCTACGATTTCTACAGCATGCTGCCAAAATTCGAAGTGGTCGTACCGGAAAAGGACAAGGATGTGAAGCCGGACATTCGCGGCGTCCCCGAAACCCGCCGCGGGACCTATGTACTGCAGGCCGGATCCTATAAGAATTTCGCCGATGCGGACCGGGTCCGCGCTCAACTCGCATTGCAAGGCGTGGAATCGAAGGTTCAGAAGGTGTCCGTCGACAACGACACGTGGCATCGCATCCGCATCGGCCCCATTTCGGAGCTCAATGAATTGAATCGGCTGCGCGCCATCCTGCGCAAGGCCGACGTCGATGTGCTGGTCATCCGGGTCGGCGACTGACGCGCCTGATTCTTACCGGCCCATTCCGCTTCAGTCGTCGCCCAACTGACGAAAATCGACGCCCAGCGCCCGCAATTTCCGGTACAGATGGGTGCGCTCCATGCCCACCCGCTTCGCCAGCTGGCCCACCTTGCCATTGCACAACAACAGTTGCTGTTGCAGGTAGGCCCGCTCGAACTGCTCGCGTGCTTCGCGTAGCGGCAGGGCGAGCAGATCCTGCTTGACCAGCGGCTCGTCATTCCCGAGTTTGACCGCCAGTTCCCTCTCGATCTCCTCCAACCGGATTTCTTCGCCGTTCCCCAAGATCAAGACACGCTGGACGAGGTTCTTGAGCTCCCCGATGTTCCCCGGCCAGGGATAATTGCGAAGTCGGTTTTGGGCGGCGACGCTGAATCGCCGCAGCGGCAAATGCTGATCATCCACCAATCGATCGACATAGAAACGCAGCAGATCCGGTACATCCTCGGCGTATTCGCGCAGCGGCGGAACCCGAAGGGTGATCACATTGAGGTGGGCGAGCAGATCGCGGCGAAAGGGTTCCGCGGAGGAATGCAGTTCAAATCCCTCCTGCGCAGAGCTGATCCATCGCACATTGAGCTCGCCTCGTTCATGGCCGCCGACCCGCGTATAGCCGTTTTGCTCGATGGCCCCCAACAAGGCACGCTGGGCGTCTCCGGAGAGGTCCTCCAACCCGCTCAGGTAAACCGTGCCGCCGGCCGCTTGATCCAGGGCGCCGTGTTCGACCTTGCCGTCGTACTCGCTGCCGAACAGCGCCGCCGCGGGATCGCCACTCAAGCTGGCGCACACCACCATGAAAAACGGTTTCGCTGCGCGGGCACTGATGGAATGCAAATACCGCGCATAGGCTTCCCGGCCCGAACCCAGCTCCCCGACCAGCAATACCGCCGAAGAACTGGAGGCGGCGCTCTGTATTTGCTCCCGCAAAGCCTGGCTGACCTTGCTCTTGCCGATGGGCACGGCGATCCCCGACCCCTGCGAGCGCTCCGACAGGCGCTTGCGCCGGCCGGCGTCGAGTGCGCGTTCCACGGTGCGCAGCAATTTGGTGAGGGACAATGGCTTCTCGACGAAGTCGAATGCGCCGAGGCGCGTGGCCTCGACGGCCGTCTCGACGGTTCCGTGCCCCGACATCATGACCACAGGACAGTCGTAGCCGTCGGTCACCGACCACTCGCGCAGCAGCGTAATGCCATCCGTGTCGGGCATCCAGATGTCGAGCAGCACGAGATCGGGGCCTTGGGCGGCCCTCGAGGAGCGAGCCTGGCCCGCATCGGCCGCCACTTCCACGTCGTACCCCTCCTCCGACAGGATCTCCTTCAATAGTCCGCGGATGTCCGCTTCGTCGTCAACGACCAGTATTCTTGAAGCCGTCATGCACGTTCTCTCCTAAATTCGCCCTTGCGCGGTTCGCGGCCATTTGCGAACCGCGCGGTTTCTCCGAGCGGCAGCAAGATCCGCACGCGGGCGCCCCCGCTTCGCAGATTATCCGCCTCAATGCGGCCGCCGTGCTCTTCGACGATCTTCTTGACGATCGCGAGCCCCAAACCCGTGCCCTTCGGCTTGCTGGTGACATAAGGATCGAAGACGGTACCAATCAACTCCCGGGGGAACCCGGGACCATTGTCGGTGACGACGACGGCCACCACCGGTCTCAGACCATCTTCGGCCACCTGAGTTTCGATGTCGACACAAGCCTGCGCTCGTCCTTCGAGGGCCTCGAATGAGTTGGTCAGCAAATTGTTGAGTATCTGCCGCAGCCGGATGCGATCCGCCGAGATCAGCGGCAAGTTTGCATCCAGCAGCAGTTTGAGTTCCGCGGAGCTGGCCTGCACCCGGTAAAGATCCACCACTTCGGTGATGAGCTGGTTCAAATCGAACTTCGAAAAATGCATGTCCGGAGCACGGGCATATTCGCTGAACGCGTTCACCATCTGCTTCATGGCCTCCACCTGGGCGACGATGGTGTGGGTTGCCCGCTCGAGCACCTGCGCGTCCTCAGCACTCATACCGCCCGCGAACTTGCGCTGAATTCGCTCCGCGGACAGCTGTATCGGGGTCAGCGGATTCTTGATCTCGTGCGCCAGCCGGCGCGCCACTTCGCCCCAGGCGGCATCCCGCTGCGCCTGCAAAAGGGTGGTGATGTCATCGAAAACCAGCACCACGCCGGGGGCACCCCCCATGTCGTTCGGCAGGGCCGTGCTGGCACACATGAGCACCCGCTTCCCAGTGTCCGATATGAGGTCGATTTGTTCGCGCCAATCGGCATCCGCACCGAGGCGCTCCTTGATGTGGGCAATGAATTGAACGAACAGGGGGCCATCGCTGATGCCCGCATCGAAGCGCGAGCCGACGGCCGCCTCGAGATCAACGCCCAGGATGGCGCTCGCCGCCTGGTTTGCCGTACGTATCGTCAGATCCGCTTCGAGGGAAACCACGCCGGTGGACAACCGGGCCAAGATTACCGCGAGGCCTGCACGCTCCGCTTCGACCGCTTGCTGGCTGTGGCGCGTCTCCTCGCGGGCCCGGGCAAGCCGCCGGGTCATGTCGTTGAACGAGGTCACCAGAAACCCCAGTTCGTCCCGCGACGGCAGCGGCAACTTCGTATCGTAGTCGCCCTTGGCCACGGCGCGGGTGCCGGCGATCAAATCTTGCACCGGCTGCACCAAGCGCTGCGAAGCGAACAACGCGCCGTACACGGCGGCGATCAGCGACATCAACACGACAAAGGACAGGATCAGAACGAAGGAGGATTTCAGCGGTTGGCGCTGCTGCACCAGAGCCGCGTAGTTCGTGTAGGACCGCTGCACCGTGTCGGCGAGCTGGGAAAGCTGCTGCGGCACCGGGTACAGCGCGATCAACACGCGCGTGCCGCTGCTGCCGGGGCTGCCCTCCAATGGCGCAGCGGCGCGAATCACGTATCCTCCCACGGAATCGGTGTCGAGGCTGACATAGGGCCGATCGCGCCGGACCTGCAGCATCATTTCATCCGTCGCCGGCGCCGGCAGCATGTTCATCGGCAGATCGGAGCTGGTCGCGATGATGCGCGATTGGGCGCCGATGACCGTGAACTCGAGCGCGGTGCTCTCCCGGCGTTCCCGGTCGAGCGAGCTCACCAATTCGAAATCGGAGAGCGGCGACAGCTCATGGGCGACCACCTCGGTGTGCTGCAGAAACTCCCGCACCCGCACCTCGAGCGCCGCATGCGACAGCTCGCGCGTGTCCTTGAGTCCCTGGCTGACCTCGATCTCGAACCAGCTATCGATGCCGCGATTCAAAAACTGCAGGGAAAAGTAATAGACGATCAGAATCGGTGCCACCGCCAATGCGCTGAAGATCGCCACCGTTCTGCCCTTGAGCCGTGATCCCGGCACGTGTCGACGGTAGTCCCGTATCAGGCGCGTGAGTTTGGTCGCGAGCAGCACGAGCAGCGTCAGAAGCCCGACGATGTTGACCAGCAATATCCACGGTAACCAGCGATCGAACTCGGCCGAGTTCTGCGTGGCATAGGTCAGGAGATACAAGGCGATCAGCCACAAGGCACCGCCCAGGGTGCCCAGCACGGTCGAGCCGTACTTGCGGGTCAGGGCTGGAAGGTCCATGTGTACCAATCGCTCTCGCGATGCCATTCATTGACCCAGAACATGAGAATACGCAGCGACAAGGGTACCGTCCCATAGTCGATCTTGGCCCGCACGCTGGCTTCATACCGGCGTTCCGGCGTAATGAGCGATTTGTCGAGCACCGGCAATCCGTGAATCTCCGACAACTGTTCAAGCGCCGCATCGACGGAACCCAAGGATTCCTGTTGGCCGCTGTTGTCATTGCGCAGGATGTAGCGCGCGCTGACCGCGTTGTATTGAAGGTGGTAATGTTGGGAGAGTTCCGCGACCCGCGAATTGGGCAACAGCTGCCGGACCCGCTCGATGTCGAGATCCAGCTCCAGCGTGAGCGGTACACCGTCCGCAAGGCCGGACCGCACCGCCTCGCCAACCGGCAAATCGAGCCGCGCGTTCAAGTGGTAGACGCCGTCCTTGAGTTCCAAGTCCGCTGAGCGGATTTCGAAGCGACCTTCGAGGCCATCGGCGGAGGCCGCGAACGGCCCAAACAAACCGGCGGTCGCCACGAGCGCAAGGAGTACCCCAGCGCCCACCTTGCTCGAGCAGCGGGCGGCTTCCGAGGGCCTGACAGTCATTGCATGATCGCGTTCATTGCTTGCTCAAGGCAGCATAATAGAAGCCGTCAGCTCCCGCCTCCCCGGGTAGTATCTGGCGACCAAAGCCGTCATCCTCGCCAATACCCGGCCAGTCAAGCCAAGTGACCGCGGGAACGATCCGCGCATCGGGTGTTCCTTCGAGGAAGGCGGCAATGACATCCCGGTTTTCGCTGCGCGTGACCGTGCAGGTGGCGTAGACCAGCCTGCCGCCTACTTTCAGCGTGCGCCACAAGGCGGTGAGCAAGCGAGCTTGCAGCAACGGCAGCTTGTCGATCTCGGCGGGGGACTTGCGCAGCCTGATGTCCGGATGGCGGCGGATCACGCCGAGCGCCGAACAGGGTGCATCGAGCAAAATTCGATCGAATGCCACGCCGTCCCACCAGCCATCCGGAGCGCTCGCGTCGCCGATGGCCACCCGGGCCGCGAGCTGCCCTCGTTGCAAGTTTTCCGTGATGCGCAAGGCGCGTTGCGGATCGACATCGAGCGCGAGGAGACTCTCGAGGTCGGGTTGGTGTTCCGCGATCAAGGCGGTTTTTCCGCCGGGTGCGGCGCAGGCATCCAATACCCGCATGCCCGGGAGCAAGGCGAGCGGAAACGCCACACACTGTGCGCCCAAATCTTGAACCGAGACCACGCCGTCCGCGAAGCCGGGCAAATCGTGCACGTCACAGGGAACATCGAGTGCGACCGCCAGCGGCACCCTTGCATCCACCCGCGCGCTCAGACCGGCCAGGCGCAGTGTCTCGAGGTACGATTCGGTGGTCGCCTTGCGCCGGTTGATACGCAGCCACATCGGTGCCTGGGTGTCACCGGCCGCCAATAATTGCGTCCAGCGAACGGGCCAATCGGCCCGATAGCGGTCGCCAAGCCAAATGGGAGCTGCATGGCGTGTGACCGGATTCCTGGCGATTTCCGCGTCCAACGTCTCGCGCTCCCGCAGGTAGCGCCGCAATACGGCATTGATGAGCCCGCTCGCGCGCAGCGCATCGGTGGCCTTGGCTGTGGTCACGGCAGCATCGACCACCGCATATTGCGGAGTACGGGCGTCCTCCAGTTCGTAAAGCGCCACCGACAGCAGCGCCCTCACGTAGGGTTCGAGCGAGCGTACGGGCTGGGACAATAGCCGGCCGAGGATCGCCTCATGACGGAAATAGCCGCGCACGGCTCCGTAACTCAACGAACGGACCGATGGTGCGAGGTCGGGTGCGGCGGCGGCGAGTGCGTGGTGCAGGGCCACATCGAGGGTCACGCCCTCGCGCAGCACTCTGGCCACCGCATGGGCGGCCAGTGAACGTGCGCTGGCGGCGGCGCTCCTCATGAGCTTTCGAATCTTGCTCCGGTGAGCTTGGATGACCTGATGAACTCAGCCGCCGTCAGCGGCCGTCGACCCGCGAGCTGCAGCCGTAGAATGCGCAGCGTGCCCACGCCGCAGGCGACATCGATCCCTGCATCGGAGGCGTGGCGCACTGAGCCGGGCGGCGGTCCAGCGCCGGGCGGCGGTGCAGCCGCGATTGCGGAGCCGTCATCGTTTGCCGGAGCGACTTCGGCATCCCAGATGCGCAAGCCCACGCCGGCAAGCGCCGTGGCCGCTATCGGCGAGGGGTTGAAGGCACGCACCTTGCGGCAAATGTCCTTTGCCGCATCGTTCCACTCGATGCGGGCTTCCGCTTTGCCGATCTTTTCGGCATAGGTGATGCCGGTTCGGGGCTGCGGCACTGCCCGCGCCGTCCCCGCGGCCAGCGCGTCGAGTGTTTCGAGCATGAGACGCGCTCCGATGGTGGCCAGCCGATCGTGGAGCGTTGCACCCGTGTCCCGATCCAAGATCGGCTCTTCCGCCGTCGATAAAACCGGTCCGGTGTCGAGCCCGGCTTCCATCCGCATGATGCTGATGCCGGTCAGCGCATCGCCGGCCAGCATCGCCCGTTGAATCGGCGCCGCCCCGCGCCAACGCGGCAGCAGCGAAGCATGGATATTGAAGCAACCCATTCGCGGCAGAGCCAGCACCGCCTCGGGCAGGATCAGTCCGTACGCCACCACGATGAGAGCATCCAGTTCGAGGCCACGGACGAGGACGACCGCATCCGCGGTTTTCAAGCTCAAGGGTTGATAGACGGCAAGACCCTGTTGCTGGGCGAGGTCCTTGACCGGACTCACCTTGAGATGCCGGCCTCGGCCCGCCGGGCGATCGGGCTGGGTGAACACGGCGACGACGCGATGCCGCGACTCCAACAGCGCAGTCAACGCCGGCAGGGCGAAGCGCGGCGTGCCGGCGAATCCCAGCCTCAACGGGACATCTGCGGCGTTCAAAGTCTCAAAGGGCCTAGAGCGCCGGTGTGGAAGTGCGGGATCTACCTGTACCCGACGACACCGGCCGGACGTCGGTGCCGGACGCACGTTGCTTACGCTCTTTCTCGAGACGCCGCCTGATCAGCTGCCGCTTGAGCTCAGAGAGGTAATCGACGAACAGCTTGCCGTCGAGATGGTCCATCTCATGCTGAATGCACACCGCCAGCAACCCCTCCGCCTCCAATTCGAAGGGCACACCATCGCGGCCCAAAGACCGCACCCGAATGTGTGTGGCACGCTGCACCTTCTCATAGATATCCGGCACCGACAGACATCCCTCCTCGCCCGGACCCCGGCCGGTCGCGCTCACGATCTCCGGGTTGATGAGCACCAGGGGTTCATTGCGTTCTTCGCTCACATCGAGAACCAGTACACGTCGGTGCACGTCCACCTGGGTTGCAGCCAGCCCGATTCCTTTGGCCGCGTACATGGTCTCCAACAAATCGGCGGCGAGCGAGCGCACGTTGTCGTCGACCACGTCAACGGCCGCGGCGGTCGTTCTCAGCCGAGGATCGGGATACTCCAGAATTGCGAGCTTTGTCATGGGAGTTATGAGAGCGCTGTCGTGTTTTTGGCCGAGGATAGTTGCTAAAGTTCCGCCGCTGCTTAACTTAATGCCCACTTGCGGAAGCGTACAGCGCTCCTGCTCCGGGCAAAAACGGGCGATACGTCCCAGTCTTTGGCGGCAGGCGGGCAGTATACCAGCCGGCCCGGCACCATAAGACAGGCGACTCACGGGAGCGAGAACGAATGCAAGGCAATCACATAGTTACCCTGACCTTAACGGTCGCGCTGCTGGCCGGTTGCCGCTCGGATCGGCCCACCGCGGCGCCGATGCCCGTGGCGACGGCCGATAACAGCGTGCAGGGCGTTCCGGTCGGGGATGACCGCACCGCGATGGAAGCCGCGGTCGACGGGGGTCCAACGGAAGCGACCGCACCGGCCGGTGCGGTCGTTGCCCCAGCCGCCGAGAGCCCCGTTTTGAACCCCAATGCCCCCGAGAGCTATGTGGTAAAACGCGGCGACACGCTCTGGGGCATCGCCAAGGTCTTTCTACGCGACCCCTGGTACTGGCCCGAAATCTGGCAGGCCAATCAGCAGATCCAAAACCCGCACTTGATTTATCCGGGCGACACTTTGCGGTTGGTTTATATCGACGGCAAACCCCGTCTGACTCTGCAGCCCGGCACGGTGGAGCGCGGCAACTCGGCCCGCGTATTGCCGCGTATTCGCAGCCAGCCGCTCGAGGCCGCGGTAACCACCATTCCCTATGAGTCGGTGGCAGCGTTCATGTCCAAACCGACCGTGCTGTCCAAGGATCAGATCAAGGGCGCCCCCTATGTGTTCGCCACCCGGGATGACCATGTGGCGCTTGGGGCGGGCGATACCATTTATGCGCGCGACTTTGCCAAGCCCGCCGAAGTGGGGGCGCACTACAGCGTGATCCGGATCGGGGATGCGCTGCGTGATCCGGATAGTCACGAGATCTTGGGCTACGATGGGATCTTCACTGCCTCGGCGCGCGTGACCCGCTTGGGCGATCCCACGACGTTGATCATGACCGATTCGGCCCGTGAAACGGAACTGGGCGACAAGTTGTTCTTGAGCGGAGTCGATGTGTCGCTCGACTTCATTCCGAGCCCGCCCAAGGTAAAAGTCGATGGCCGTATCATGGCCGTGTCAGACGGCGTTTCGGTCATCGGCCAATACCAGGTCGTCGTCATCAACCGGGGCAGCCGGGATGGGCTCGCTCCGGGCAACGTGCTCGCCGTGCTCGAGGTGGGCGGCGTACAGCGAGACACCGTGAACCATGGCTATCTCGGCGGAATGTCGCGCCTGTTTGCACCTCACGTGCGATTGCCGGACGAACGGACGGGTACCTTCATGGTGTTCAAGACCTTCGATCGACTGAGTTATGGCCTCATCATGGAGGCGAAAAACATCATTCGCGTATCCGATCGGGTGGTTAACCCGTAAGGCGGTTGCTCGCAAGAATGCCTGCGCGCAGTTTGATGATTGTCTGGGTCGGCTCTTGCTTTGCCGCCGCTTGCGCCGCCACGATCGTCACCGTCACCATCGCGGAAGCCGCATCAGCAACGCCGAGCGCGGACTGGCGAACGACCGTCCGACAATTGGCCAAGGAGCGCTTCAAGAATCCCGCGTGGGGCTACTCGCATTCGCAGCGCGACTATGCGCTCGCTCGCTCATTGGCGGCATCCGACCACGTCGTACTCGATGACGACATTCTGTTCGCCGCATCCTACCTGCATGACATCGCCGCATTTCCGCCCTGGGGAGGTGATGAGCCACCGGATCATTCCGATGTTGGGGCGGACGTGGTCGGGAAAGTTCTCGAGGGCAGCGGATTTCCGAAGGACAAATTGGACGCCGTGCGTGCTGCCATACGCACGCACATGTACTACCGTGATCCGGTCGCTCCCGAGGCCGTCTATCTGCACGATGCCGATGCGCTCGATTGGCTGGGCGCGATTGGCGTGGAGCGTATCGTCGCGCTCGTTGATCCGAATGGCGGCGACCCCGACACTCGAAAGGCGACCAAGATGCTTGAGGATAATCTGCTCAAGGTGCCGGCACGAGTCGTTTCCCCCGCCGGTCGAGCGCTGGTCGGGCGGCGCAAAGCGGAATTGGCGGCGTTTCTGCGGGAGCTGCGCGCCGAGAGCGCGGATTTTCATACCTTGTAGCCGGCCGTCGGCGTCGTCACCTGCCGACGTCCCAATTCAGAGACAGTTGCGCGCCGCGGCCTATGCCGGTGAACTGAGCCGAAGCCTTAGGAAGGCGCAAAACAATCGGCCAGAATTCATGTCATCTTATCCACGACCCGTTCTGATGATCGTCGCCGCTGCGTGTGCAATCGTCTTGACGGCCTGCGGCGGCGGCGACGGCGCCACGACGACCGAATCAACCGGGTCATCCGCCAACAAGGCACCTGGCCAATCGACCGGCTCCTCGCCGACCGCGCCAGCCACGACCACGCCGACAGTGCCGCCCGCGACTCCGCCGGTCACCTCAACATCGCCGACCAGCGCGACCCAGCCGACCACCTCGACATCGCCGGCCATCCCAACCCCGCCGGTCACCTCAACATCGCCGACCCCGACCACCCCGGCATCGCCAACCCCACCGGTGCCGAACAGCAATCTGGCCTTCTCGGCGGCGAATTATGCCGTCAATCAAAGCGCGGGCTCGATCACCGTCGCCGTGAATCGTGCCGGCGCGGCAAGCTCGTCTGCGCAAGTGAACTACGCGACCGAAGACGGCACCGCTGTCGCCGGCACGGTCTATACCGCAGCCGGCGGCACGCTGACATGGGCCCCGAACGACTCGAGCCCGAAAAGCTTCACGGTGCGGCTCACCAATACCCCTTTTTCCGGCAGCCGCACCTTCAGCGTGGTGCTATCGAACCCTGGTTCGAACAGCGTGACGGTTGCGCCAAGCAGCGCCACGGTGAGCATCACCGGCGATGCCTCGGCCGGAACGCTGCAGCTGTCCGCCGGCAGTTATACGGTGGCCGATAACATGGGTTCGGTGACGCTGACGGCGATTCGCAGCGGCGGCGCCAATGTCCCTGCCAGCTTGTCTTATGCCACGGTCGGCAAATCGGCCGTGGCCGGCACCAACTACGTCAGCACCAGCGGAACGGTGAACTGGGCGGCGAACGATTCGAGTCCGAAAGCGATTACGGTGTCCATTCTCGATGCCTCGCCGATGGCTGCGAGCGCCAGCTTTGAAGTGATCCTCTCCGCCCCCGGCGGCGGCGCCGTACTCGGTGCCTTGAGCTCGTCCACCGTCACCATTACGCCGGGCGGCACCTCGTCGGCGAGTACTCCTCCGCTTGCGATCAAGGTCTCCGGCAATCATCTGGTCGACCAGTTCGGCAACCGGGTCCAGCTCCGCGGTGTGAATGTGAGCGGGCTGGAATTCGTCGCGGTTGGCGGTTGGGACCCGGCCAACCCCTGGGGCAGCCAAACCGGCGATGCCACTCCGAACTGGACGACGATCAAGGCGTGGGGAGCCAATGCCGTACGTTTGCCGCTCAACGAGGCTTCCTGGCTCGGATTATCGTGCATCGACGTCGGCGGATTTGCCGGCCATGCGGGAGCCACCATCCACGCTGACCCGGGCGGCAATTACCGGGCGACGGTCGCAAAAAGCGTCGCGGACGCGAGCGCCGCCGGTTTGTACGTCATCCTCGACCTACATTGGGCGGCGCCGGACGACAACGGCACCCCCGCATGTCCCACTGCGCAGAACGCCATGGCGGACAGTGATCACGCCACGACATTCTGGGCATCCCTCGCAAGCCAATTCAAAGCGAATCCCGCGGTCATTTTCGAGTTGTTCAACGAGCCCTATCTCGGTAACACCGCGCTCGTGGGCGATTCCCCCTGGCCGGATCTTCTCGCGGGCGGCAGTGTAACGAAGTTTTCATACGGCGGTGGCGCAGGTTCGATGAACCTTTCTTGGTCGACCGTCGGCATGCAGCAGTTGCTCGACGCGGTCCGCGCCACCGGCGCGACGAACGTGGTGCTCACCTCGACGCTGTCATGGGCACAGCAAATGGACGGCTGGCTCAAGTACAAGCCCACCGATCCGGCGGGCCAGTTGGGCGCCGTGTGGCACCCGTATCCGGGATCCAGTTACGGCTACCCGGCCCAGGTATTGTGTGAGCCTGACGGCATTGTCACCGTGGGCCTACCGGCATGTTCGAGCTTGGAAATGACCGCCGTGCAGTCCATCTTGGCCGCCGGCTACCCGGTCATCGCCACGGAATTCGGCGACACCATCGGCGGTTCGACTGCGCCCTGGGCGTCCGTGCTGCTGCCGTTTGCCGATTCGAACGGTATCAGCTACCTGGCCTGGACCTGGGACACTTGGAGCGGTTTTGGCGCGAATGTGTTGATTACCGATGCCGCGGGCGACCCGACCGCAGGCTATGGCACCTATGTGAAACAGCACTTTCTATGTCGAGCCGCGGGCAAATCGCCGTGTGACTGAGGCGCCGGCATTCTGTCCGTTTGCGCCAGTTTCGTTAGAGGCCAAGCCGTTGCGCGCCCTCCATACTGTCGCCAATGGCGGACCTTGGCGACTTGTTGGCGTGGGCGGTGCTCGCCCGTACTCCCGGGCTCAATGTTGCCCGGGTGTCAGCGATGTTGGCTCACTTCGGCAGTGCGGCAGCGGTGCTCGCGGCCGGTGAGCGCCAAGGACTTTCGGAACTGGCGCCGGCGAGCGCAACGTTCCTGTCGAGCGCCGCAGCCCGACCGCGTTCCATCGAGCGGGATTGGCTCAATGCTGCGCGGCATCATTTGCTGCCCTGCACGCACCCCGAGTTTCCGGCGCAGTTACGCGAACTGCCGGACTGTCCGTTGGCGTTGTACGTTTGCGGCGATGTTCGGGCGCTTCGAGAACCCCAACTTGCCATCGTGGGTAGCCGCAATCCTTCGCCCCAAGGCCTCGAAGACGCCGAGGCCTTTGCCGAAGGCCTCGGCGAACGGGGTCTCACCATCACCAGCGGCGCTGCCGAGGGTATCGACAGCGCCGCGCACCGGGGGGGAATGCGAGCCCAGGGTCTCACCATTGGCGTGCTCGGGACCGGAATCGATGGGGTGTACCCACCCGGCAACCGGCTGCTGTTCAACGAGATAGCAGGACGCGGCGCCCTCATCAGTGAATTCCCGCTGGGCACGCCGCCGCGGCGCAGCAACTTTCCCCGGCGAAACCGCATCATCGCCGGTATCGCGCTGGGTACCCTGGTCGTGGAGGCGGCACGCCGCAGCGGTTCACTCATCACGGCGCGACTGGCGGGGGACTATGGCCGGGAGGTCTTTGCCATCCCGGGCTCCATCCACAATCCACTGTCGCGCGGGTGCCATGAACTCATCAAGGCGGGCGCCAAGCTCGTCGAAACGATCGATGACATATTGAGTGAGTTGAACTTTTCCGCCTTTTTTGCCAAGCACTTGGCGTCGCCGACCCGGCACGGGGCGGACTCGCACGAGGCGGTAGGCATGGACAAGGATCGGAAAATCTTGTTAGATGCGCTCGGCTTTGATCCAGTGGACCTCGATACCTTGGTCGTCCGAAGCGGATTCAAACCAGAAGCCGTGTCCTCGATGATTCTGATCCTCGAGCTCGAAGGCCACGTTCAGGCCGCCCCGGGGGGCCGCTACTCCCGAGTCGCCAACAGGAGAGCCGGAGTTGAAAGATAACGTTCTCGATCTGCTCATCTATCTTTTCGAGAATTACATGAGCGCGGACGATGAACCGCGACCCGACCGTGGAACGCTCAAACTCGAGTTGGACAAGGCTGGCTTTGCCGAGCCCGACATCGACAGGGCGTTGGAGTGGTTGGACGGCCTCTCCGGTGAACAGCTCGGCAAGGTCGCTGAGGCGACGGCGCGGGCCGTGCGCATCTTCAGCGGCCAGGAATTGCTGCGGCTCGATACCGACGCACGCGGCTATTTGATGTATCTGGAAAATGTTCGAATACTCTCGGCAACCCAACGAGAACTGGTGATCGACCGGTTGATGGCACTGGAGGCCGACGAAATCGACATCGACCAGGTGAAATGGGTTGTGCTGATGGTGCTCTTCAGCCAGCCCGGGCAGGAATCGGCCTACGCGCAAATGGAAGACCTGGTCTTCGAAGAGCGCTCTGACGCGCTGCACTAGCCGACCCTAGTACATTATTTTGAGCACCAATTTAGTTATCGTGGAATCGCCTGCCAAGGCGAAGACCATCAAGAAATACCTGGGCAAGGATTTCGAGGTGCTCGCCTCGTATGGTCATGTGCGTGACCTCGTCCCAAAAGAGGGTGCGGTCGATCCGGATCATCACTTCGCCATGAAGTACCAGGTGGTCGAGCGCAACCAAAAGCATGTCGATGCGATTTCTCGTGCTCTGAAAAAGGCCAAGGCGCTTTACCTCGCGACCGACCCGGACCGCGAGGGAGAGGCCATATCGTGGCATTTATACGAGTTGCTCAAGGCGGCGGGAGAACTCGACGGTAAGTCGGTGCAGCGAGTCGTGTTCTACGAAATAACCAAGAACTCGGTGCGTGAGGCGATGGCTCATCCTCGCGAACTGTCGGTCGATCTCGTGAATGCCCAACAAGCGCGCCGGGCGCTCGACTTCCTGGTGGGATTCAACCTGTCGCCGCTCCTTTGGAAGAAGGTTCGCCCGGGGCTTTCGGCGGGCCGCGTGCAGAGTCCGGCGCTGCGCATGATTTGCGAGCGCGAGGACGAGATTGCCGCCTTCATCGCACGCGAATATTGGACCATCGATGCCGAGCTGGAGTACGCGGAGCAGCGCTTCCCCGGCAAGTTGGTGGAATACGCGGGCGCCAAGGTCGAACAGTTCAGCTTCACGAGTGAGGCCCAGGCACGCGAGGTCGAGCAGAGCCTGATAGCGTCGGCCAACGGCAACCTCACCGTATTGGGCGTCGACCGCAAACAACGGCGTCGTAACCCGGCGCCGCCTTTCACGACCTCCACACTGCAGCAAGAAGCGGCCCGTAAGCTCGGCTTTGGTGCGCAGAAGACCATGCGGGTCGCACAGCAGCTCTACGAGGGCGTGGATATCGGCGAGGGCGCGGTCGGTCTCATCAGCTACATGCGCACAGATTCGCTCAACCTGGCCCAGGAAGCGATCGGCCAGATCCGCGATGTCATCGTGCAGCTGTATGGCAAGGACGGGCTGGCCGAGGAGCCGCGCGTCTACAAGACGAAGTCGAAGAATGCGCAGGAGGCGCACGAGGCGATCCGCCCGACCGCCGCCAGCATCCTGCCCAACGATATCGAAAAATTTCTCGAGCCAGACCAATTCCGGCTCTATGCGCTGATCTGGAAGCGCACCGTGGCCTGCCAAATGGCGCCGGCCATCTTCGACACCGTCGCCGTCGAATTGCTCGCGGGCCTCACGGGCAACACACCCGCGGGCAACTCGCGCACGGTGTTGCGCGCCAACGGCTCGACTCTGGTGAAGCCGGGGTACATTTCGGTTTATCAGGAGGGAATGGACGACGTCGTCCAGGACGATTCCGACCACGTGCTGCCGCCGATGCAAGCCGGCGACATTGTCAAACTCGCCGGTGTGGTTCCCAGCCAGCATTTTACCGAGCCGCCGCCGCGCTTCTCAGAGGCTTCGTTGGTCAAAGCGCTCGAGGAATACGGCATCGGCCGTCCCTCGACTTATGCATCCATCATCGGAACGCTGCGCGATCGCCAGTATGTGGACATCGAGAGCAGGCGTTTCACGGCGACCGACATCGGGAAAATCGTCAGCCGCTTCCTCACCCAGTATTTCACCACCTACGTCGACTACGATTTCACCGCAAAAATGGAGGATTCGCTGGACGCCGTCGCCGCCGGCGACCAGGAGTGGGTGCCGCTGCTCGACCGCTTCTGGAAGCCGTTCATCGATCTGGTCAATCATACGGAGACCTCGGTGAGCCGCGAGGAGGTCGCCCAGGCGCGTGATCTCGGAATCGATCCGGCGAGCGGCAAACCCATGAGCGTGCGAATGGGTCGATTCGGGCCCTTCGTACAGATCGGGACCAAGGACGACGCGGACAAACCCCGCTTCGCGGGCCTCCGGCCCGGTCAGAAAATGGACAACATCACGAGGGATGAGGCGCTGGCGCTCTTCGTTCTCCCTCGCAAGCTGGGAGTTACAGCGGCCGGCGAGGACATAACCACCAACGTCGGGCGCTTCGGACCGTATGTGAAATACGGCGCGAAGTACGTGTCTTTGAAGGTCGATGATCCGTATGAAATCACACCCGAGCGGGCCCTCGAGGTCATTCGAGAGAAGGAAATCGCCGACGCCAACCGCCTCATCACGGATTTCCCCGACGCCGGTATTCAGGTGCTGAACGGACGATTCGGTCCCTACATCACCGATAAACAACGCAACGCCAAAATTCCGAAGGATCGCGACCCAAAGAGCCTTTCGCTCTCGGAATGTCAGGCAATGCTGGCCGCCGCGCCGGCGCGCACCTTCGGCAAGTGGGGTCGCAAGAACGTGAAGGGCAAATCGAAGGCCGTCACCCCGCCGGCGGAAGCAACGAAGGAGCCGTCGGTGAAACTTGCGGCCCGCGTATCGAAGGCCCCGGCAAAAAAGCGGGCGCCCGCCTCCTTGCCGACCAAGCCTCCGGCCAAGCCGAAGACAAAGGCCGGCCCCAAAGCCTCGGGCGGCCCCACGCCCAAGGCTGCGGCGAAAACCGGAGCGAAGAAGACGACATCCACCAAGCAGGTGTGAGGCGCTGATGGAAGATTCTCACCTCAAAGCCACGGTCACCCGCGATGACGTGCTGCGGGTGAAAGCCTACCTGCACGATTTGCATGATCGAATCACCGCTGCCGTCGAGCATCTCGACGCCGAAAAATTCAAGCGTGACGCATGGCAGCGACCGGAAGGGGGTGGGGGCGAAAGCCGGGTGCTCACCGAGGGCTCTGTTTTCGAACGTGCGGGGGTGTCTTTCTCGCATGTGTTCGGCGAACAGATGCCGAAGGCGGCCTCCACTGCGCGGCCTGAGATTGCCGGGGCAGCCTTCGAGGCCATGGGCATTTCGCTGGTTTTTCATCCCCGCAATCCTTACGCGCCGACCACGCATTGCAATGTCAGATTCTTGATCGCAACTCCCGCGGGTTTGCCGCCGGTGTGGTGGTTCGGCGGGGGCTTCGATCTCACGCCCTACTACCCTTTTGACGAGGATGTGGTGCATTGGCACCGCACCGCTCTGGCCGCCTGCGCTCCCTTCGGTCCCGATCTGTACGCCAGGTACAAAGGTTGGTGCGATCGATATTTTTTTCTACCCCATCGCAACGAGACACGCGGTGTCGGTGGGCTATTTTTCGATGACTTCAATGAACTGGGGTTCGCGCGCTCATTCGAGTTCCTGCGCAGTGTCGGCGACCACTTCCTGGCCGCCTACATGCCGGTTGTCGAGCGGCGGATGAGCCTCCCCTGGTCTGACCGGGAACGCGAATTCCAGCTGCACCGTCGCGGCCGTTACGTGGAGTTCAACCTTGTTTACGATCGCGGTACTTTGTTCGGCCTGCAGTCGCGCGGCCGGACCGAATCCATTCTCATGTCGCTGCCTCCCTTGGTGCGTTGGAGCTATGACTACCAACCGCCGCCAGGCTCGCCGGAGGCGCGGCTCTACGAGGATTTCCTGCGGCCTCGGGATTTCCTGTCGGAACTGGCCTGAACTACCGTCATATCTTTCACGCCGGCAACTTCGCCGACATCGCCAAGCATGTCGCGCTGGTCTACTGCTTGGACGCACTGAAGCGCAAAGAAACCGCTTTTTTCGCCTTGGATACTCACGCTGGCCGCGGCTTTTATGATCTTCAGGCAGCGGCAGCGCAGAAATCCCAGGAGGCGGAGCGTGGCGTCCAGCGACTGATCGAACAGGGCATCGACGCCAAGCCCTTGAGCAGCTATTTCGCCGCCATTCACGCCCGGCGCGGCAAGCGGTTGGCCCGCTATCCCGGCTCGCCGGCGCTCATCGGCGCCGCTCTACGCCCTCAGGATCGATCGCTTTATGTGGAATTGCTGCCTGCGGAGGCACGCGCCGCCGAGCGCGAGATCGAGTCGCTCGGCCGGATCAGAATGGAGATCGGCGACGGCTACGCCGCACTCAAGGCGTTTCTCCCGCCCGCCGAGCGCCGCGGGCTCGTCCTCATCGATCCGCCCTATGAAAGCGTCGATGAGTTGCGCACGATGCTGCAGGCCTTTGCCGATGCCCACCGACGCTGGCCGAGCGGAACCTATTTGCTGTGGTATCCCATCCGCAGCGCCACGCAGCGCGGCCTCGTACATGCTCGCTTCGAAACGCTGCGCATCCCGAAAATCCTCTATGCGGATCTCGCGATTCATCCGGACGATGCCGGAGTGGGTCTCGCCGGCAGCGGACTCATGATCGTGAACCCCCCGTACGGCGCCGATGAGTTCCTGCAGAGTGCGTACACGGCCATCCACGCAGCAGTCGCCGTCGCCGGAGCGGGATACGTGGAAGTGGCACGACTGACCCCCGAGCGAATGGCACAATAGTCTCATCGAGGCGCCTTTCCATCCTCCCCCCTCCCAAGGAGTCTTCATGGATACCGACCTGCTGCGCGAGCAGCTCACCAAGTTGCACCAAGAGCTCGGCCTCGCCCGGCGGGTTGATCCTCGCTCCGCAGAACTGCTCGAGGAAATCGAGTCGGATATCAAGCGTTTGCTGGCGAACGAGCAGCTGCCGACGCCGCCGGCCACCCTGCCTGACCGATTGGAGAGAATGGCGGTCGACTTCGAGGTGCAGCATCCCACCCTGGCGCTGAGCTCGCGTCGACTGGTGGACATCCTGGGCAAGATCGGCGTGTGAGCGACGGCGCGCCCGTCGGCCGACGGTAGCTCTTTCGCCGGCTTCGGTCAGGCGGTCCAATCGAGCGCATTTTCGACCTGCAATGCCACCGACTCGACGGTGTGCATGTCGATGGCGGCGCCTCGTTCCAGCACCGCCATGCTGCCGTGATGAGGCATGGGAATGATCATCCCTTGGTAGCCGCTCTCGTCAAAATGCATCGCCGTGAGAGCGGTCTCATGCGTGAGCATCATCACCGTGACCGGTCCCACCCGGGTCTGAACCACCAGATGCGGTACCTGATGGCCGCGAAACGAGCAGCTGCTCGCGTAGGTCACGAGCCCCGCATCAGCTTTCAAACGCAAATGCGCATCGCGCAACACCGCCTCGAGCTTCAGGGCGGCCACCGGCCGATCCGTATTCGACCAGGCTTGCGGTTCCTCAGGCATATGCCCGACCACGGCGGCGGCGAGACTGCGCTCCGACGCCGCGAGCCATAGACTGCCGACGATCACCGCCGCCGCCGCGACACTTGCGGCCATTGCCAGCCAGCGTACCGGCCACACCCGCGCAGTCGGGCGGCCGCCGCGGTTCCCGCTCCGCGGATCCACCGACACCCGCAAGGCGTGCTGCAGCCGGCTCTCGAAGGCCCGGATTTGCTCGGTGTACCGCGCACATTCCGGGCATCCCTGGACGTGCCGCCGCTTGCCGGTGTCCCGATGCTGCGGATCCTCCAGCAGCGATCGCCGATACTGCACACAATTCATGATTCTTCCGGGTCCAACCGCGTGTCCTCGCCGCATGAGACGCGTAACTGCTGCCGTGCCCTGAACAGGCGGGTGAGGACGGCTGCATTGGACAGGCCGAGTTCCGCGGCAATTTCGGCAGTGGAATAGCCCATCAAGACCTGCAAAACCAGCGGTTCCCGATATTCGGCCGACAGCTTGAAGATCGCCGCGCGCAGCTCGCGGAGGTTCTCATCATCGGCGGCCGCAAGAGTCGGCTCCTCACTCGCGATCAGTTCGTCAACGTCCACCGTCAGCAAACGCTTGCGCTCGAAGCTGCGCGCATATTCGCGGCGAATGATGGTGAGAAACCAGGGTTTCGCCGAGGCCTCATCCTGCAGCGAATCCCTGGCCTTCCATGCGCGCAGCATGGTTTCTTGCACCACATCTTCTGCCAAATCGCGGTCCCGGGACAGCCAGAACGCAAATCTCACCAGGTCCGGCCGCAGCGCCTGGCAAAGCGCCTGGAAACGCGTCCGCTGCGCAACTCCCGCCATCGGATCCTTCATGTATGAATCAGCACCCGACTTAAGATATCGTTTGCGCGATGGTAACGCGTTCCGATGCATGGTAATGCGCCGCCGCAAGAAAGCCCCGGGGGCCGAAACCGGCCCCTCGGACATTGTGTGTTGATGGATTTCAGGAGTCACCTGCAGATGACCGGAGAATGCCTAGGTAAATTTCCGCAACAGAGGATGCGGCGCATGCGCCGGGACGAATTCTCACGCCGCCTCATGCGCGAGACCCAGCTGACGGTCGATGCCCTGATTTATCCCATGTTCGTCGTCGAAGGCCGCAGGCAACGGCAACCGGTCTCCGCCATGCCGGGTGTCGAACGCGTCTCCGTGGATGAGCTCCTGCGCGAGTGCGAAACGCTGGTCAGCCTCCGGATACCGGCGGTTGCGCTCTTTCCGGTCACACCCGCCGAAAAGAAATCCCTCGACGCGCGCGAGTCATGGAATCCCGAAGGGATTGCCCAACAAGCCGTGCGTGCCATAAAGCGGGAGTTTCCAGGACTCGGTGTCATCACCGATGTGGCTCTCGACCCTTTCACCACGCACGGCCAGGATGGCCTGATCGACGCTTCGGGTTATGTACAGAACGACTTGACCGTTGAGACTCTGGTACGTCAAGCCCGCTCTCATGCCGATGCCGGCGCCGACGTGGTGGCACCGTCAGATATGATGGATGGCCGCGTCGCCGCGATCCGTAGCGCGCTCGAAGGCGCCGGCCTCATCCATACCCGTATCCTCGCCTACGCCGCCAAGTATGCATCGAGTTTCTATGGACCCTTCCGTGAGGCCGTGGGTTCCGCAGGCCAGCTCGGCGCCGGCAACAAGTTCACCTATCAGATGGACCCGGCCAACTCCGACGAGGCACTGCGGGAAGTTGGACTCGACCTCGAGGAGGGAGCCGACATGGTGATGGTGAAGCCGGGCATGCCCTACCTCGACATCGTGCGCCGCGTGAAGGACAAATTTGGCGTGCCGACCTTCGTTTATCAGGTCAGCGGCGAGTATTCGATGATCATGGCAGCGGCGGGCAACGGCTGGATCGATGAGCGGGCGGTGGCGCTCGAGTCGTTGACTTCCATGAAGCGGGCCGGCGCCGACGGAATCCTCACGTATTTCGCAAAACGCGCTGCGGAGTGGCTGGCCAAGGAGCCTGTCTGAGTGAGTGAGGCCGCTGCGGTCGATCAATATGGTCTGGTCGGGCATCCGGTGGCGCACAGTTGGTCGCCCTTCATTCATGGCCTGTTCGCCAAATCGACCGCGCAAGATCTCGGCTTTCGGATCTTCGATATCCCTCCGCAGCACTTTCGGCGCGACATCCTCCAGCTCTTCGCCGGCGGCATCCGCGGCCTCAACGTCACACTGCCGCACAAGCAGTCGGCGGCTGACCTGGTCAACGAACTGACGCCGCGCGCCGCGCGGGCCCAAGCGGTCAATACGATCGCATTCTTCGAGCAGTCGACGCTGCTCGGCGACAATACGGATGGCGCGGGCCTCACCGCCGACCTGGAGCGCAATCTTCAGTTCGAGCTGGCCGACAAACGTGTGTTGATACTGGGTGCCGGCGGCGCTGTTCGCGGCGTGCTGGGGCCGTTGTTGGAGCGGGAACTGCGTGAAATCAAAATAGCGAACCGTACGCCCCACAAGGCGCAAAGTCTGGTGAACGAGTTCGCCGACATGGGCACGATCGCCGCTTCCGGTTTTGCGGAGTTGCGCGGACCCGCCTACGATCTCATCATCAACGCGACCTCCGCAGGCTTGCATGGTCAGATGCCGCCGCTTCCCGCGGGCATCGTCGGCGACTCGACCGTGTGCTACGACATGTCCTATGGCCGCGTCGACACACCCTTCACACGCTGGGCCAAAGAGCAGCACGCGGCACGTGCCGTCAAGGGTTGGGGGATGTTGGTCGAACAGGCCGCGGAGTCTTTTCTTCTCTGGCGTGGCATCCGCCCCAACACCCAACCGGTGCTGGAAGCCCTTGCCCAGCATTTCTGACCGCGGGGCGCCCGCGTAAGTCAGCGCATCGTGACGAGTTCTTCCGCACTCGTCGGATGGATCGCCACGGTGTCGTCGAAGTCCCGCTTGGTGGCCCCCATGCGGATCGCGACCGCGAAGCCCTGCATCATCTCGTCGGCGCCGCTGCCGATGACATGGCAGCCGACGATTCGTTCCTCTTTGCCCACACAGACCAATTTCATGTCGGTATGCGTCTTGCGGGTCGTGAGTGCATGGTACATCGGCGTGAAATCCGCGACGTACACCTTGACCGCATCGCCGAATGCGACGCGCGCCTCATGTTCGCTCATGCCCACGGTGCCGATCGGGGGATGAGTAAAGACCACCGTGGCAATGTTGTGGTAATCGAGCCGGCGATCCGTCTGCCCATTGAAAAGTCGATCCGAAAGACGCCGTCCGGCGGCGATTGCCACCGGCGTCAGCGCGGCGCGTCCGGTCACGTCGCCAATCGCGTAGACACCCTGAACTCTCGTGTTCTGAAACGCGTCCGTAATGATGAAACCGTTCTCATCCAGAGCCACTCCGGCGTTTTGAAGGTCGAGTTGCGCCACGTTGGCGGTCCGTCCGATCGCCCACAACAACACGTCGTATCCTTCGAACTCGCGGCCATCGGCCGCCAACAGCGTTTTCGATCCGGCACGCTCCACCACCGCCCGCGGAACCACGTGTTCATGGAGGGCAATCCCCAGTGCGCGCATTTCGCGCATCAGAGACTTTCCCAGCATCACGTCGAAATGAGTGAGCACGTGGTCCTTGCGGACGAAAAGGTCCACCTGGCTGCCGAGCTCGTTGAACGCGCCGGCGAGTTCGCAGGCGATATACCCGCTGCCGACGATGGCGACCCGTCGAGGTCGATCCTCGAGCGCGAAAAAGCCGTCCGACGTGATGCCGAGAGCCGCTCCCGGCAGGTCTGGAACGGTGGGTATCCCACCCGTCGCAATCACGATGGTCGGGGCCGTCAGCCGTTGACCGCCCACCTCGACGGTGTGGGCATCGACGAATCGCGCCACACCGTGTACGTGGGTCACACCTTTCGCCGCGAGGTTACGCGCATAGATCCCGTTCAAGCGCGCGATATAGGCATCGCGCTTCTGTTTCAACAGGGACCAGTCGTTGTCGCCCACCTTGACGTCGAAGCCGTAATCACCGGCATCGGCGAGCGCCAGCGCCACGCCGGCGGCATTCCACATCACCTTCTTGGGCACGCATCCCACGTTCACGCAGGTGCCACCCAATCGGTGCGACTCGATCACCGCCGCTTTCGCTCCATATTCCGCCGCCCGTTGCGCGCACGCCAAACCACCACTGCCGCCGCCGACACTGATCAAATCGAAGGCTTGAATCGACACCATATACTCCACGACAACGCGCTGATTACAACCCATGATACCGTGCTTGTTCGGCGGCACGGCATCTGCCTCGCCGCGGGTCGCGGCGGGTCGCGTCTTGGCCGCGTCTGGGTCGGGTGGTGGCGGGTGGCTTGAGGCCCTGGCTGAATTCCTCTGTTAGAATAAAGCGATGGATAATCCTCTTCTGCAAATCGACGAGCTGCCGGCGTTCGCTCGAATCGAGGCATGCCATGCCAGGCCGGCGCTCGAGTCGGTGCTTGCGGAAAATCGCGCCCACCTGGCGGAGCTGACTGCCCAACCGGCGCCGACATTCGCTTCGTTGGTGGTGCCGGTCGAGGAATTGAGCTACCGGCTGGGTCGGGTCTGGAGTCCCATCGGGCATCTGAATGCGGTGGCCAATTCGGCCGCAATGCGCGAAGCCTACAACGAGTGCGTGCCTTTATTGACGGCCTACTCGTCGGAGCTGGGTCAAAATGACGCACTCCATGCAGGCTACAAGTATGTCTTGCAGCATGAGGGCGCCCGGCTTGACCCCGCGCAACGCAAGGTTGTGGAAAATGCATTGCGAGATTTCCGCCTGGCGGGAGTCGACCTGCCGCCCGACCGCAAGGCGCGTTTTCGCGACGTGATGCAGCGCCTGGCACAGCTCGGCACCAAGTTCTCGGAAAACGTTCTGGACGCGGGCCGCGCCTACCTGCGGATGGTCACCGACCCCCAGGAACTCGCCGGCTTGCCGGCCAATGCGATCGAACGCGCCGCGGCGGATGCGCAGGAAGTAAACCGCTCCGGATGGGCATTCAAACTCGACCAACCGACTTACATGACGGTCATGACCAGCGCCGAGAGCACACAGCTGCGGCGCGACATCTATGAAGCATGGGTCACCCGCGGTTCGGACATGGGTCCGAGCGCCGGCCGCTTCGACAATGGCCCGATCATTGCGGAACTATTGCCGCTGCGCCACGAGCTCGCGAATCTGCTGGGTTTCGCGAACTATGCCGACTATGCACTCGCCACCCGTATGGCGAAGAGCACCGGGCAGGTGCTCGGTTTTCTCGACGATCTGGCGCAGCGCTGCTTGCCCGCCGCCCACAAAGAATTTGCGGATCTTACGGCCTTTGCCGGCCGCAAACTCGATGCCTGGGATGTGGCATTTTTCAGCGAGCGGTTGCAGGAAAGCCGCTTCAATGTTTCGCAGGAAGCATTGCGCCCTTATTTTCCATTGCCGAAGGTACTGTCGGGTCTGTTCGTGCTTACGACCCGTCTCTACGGCATCACCGTCCGTGAGCGACCCGCTGTAAGCGTATGGCACTCGAGTGTCCGCTACTACGACCTTCTCGATACCCGGGGACGCGTCGTCGCCGGCTTTTATCTGGATCCGTACTCCCGCAGCGAGAAGCGCAGCGGCGCCTGGATGGACGAGTGTGTGGCAGCGAAGGCCCTGGCATCCGGCACAGCCCTGCCGATAGCCCAGCTCGTATGCAACTTCACCGCGCCGGTGGGAGACGGTCCATCGCTGCTCACGCATGACGAGGTCACCACCTTATTTCATGAATTCGGGCATGGGCTGCATCACATGCTCACCCAGGTGGCCTACCCGAGCATCGCCGGAATCAATGGCGTCGCCTGGGATGCGGTCGAGCTGCCCAGTCAGTTCATGGAGAATTTCGTCTGGCGGCGCGAAGTGCTGCCGTTGATCTCGGCTCATGTGACCACCGGCGAACCGCTGCCGGTGGACATGCTGCAGCGCCTGGTGGGTACCCGCACGTTCAACGCGGCGCTCGATACGCTGCGGCAAATCGAACTTGCCACCTTCGATTTCGAGCTACATGCCAACTTCGATCCGGCCGCCGGGGCGCGGGTCGCCGAGACCCTCGCGGCAGTGCGGAAACGAGTCGCCGTAGTACCCGCCGCGAGCTTCAATCGCATGCCGTCGAGTTTTGCGCACATCTTTTCCGGCGGGTACGCCGCCGGCTACTACAGCTACAAATGGGCCGAAGTCCTCGCGGCCGATGCCTTCGAGGCATTTGCTGAGGCAGGGGTTTTCGACGGACCGACGGCGGCGCGTTTCCGTGATTCGATCCTGGCCCGCGGCGGCAGTCTCGATGCAATGGAGGCTTTCGTGCGTTTCCGCGGCAGGCAGCCCGAGGTGGGTCCTCTCCTTCGGCAAACGGGCATTGCGGCCTAGCGGCCATCGCCCATCGATGGGCTGAATCATTTGACATAACTGCACCAGGAACGTGCGTCTACCGGAACAATCGCCCAGAAGTAGAGCCAGTCCATGGCGTCGCACCGTGCAAGAGTTTAAGCTCCCTCAATGTACGAGCACCGCCGCAGCGATTTCGACGTCACGAACACCGTTCAGGTGAGCTCCACCAGCGCCGTCAAAGCGGCGGTCCGTCAACTGTACGAGAGAGTGTGGCCCGGCGAAGATTTCGATCGGATAAGCCGTGCATTCGACGAATTCGAGAAGTTGTTTACCGGCCGCATGCCGGGCTACCACGGCGTCGACACCGTGTACCACGATCTGCAACATTCCCTCGACATGACGCTTGCGATGGCCCGGCTGATGGTCGGCTACGAACGCAGCGTCGAAGCGGCACAGCGTTTCGGTGCGGAGCGTGCTGCCATGGCGTTGGTGACTTCCCTCTTTCACGACGCCGGCTACATTCGCGAATTCGAGGACAAAGCGCACCGCAATGGTGCGGAATTCACGTTGTACCACGTGACCCGCGGAGCGCGTTTCCTGGCGCGCTTCCTGCCAACGATCGGCATGGAGCACTGGGTGACCATTGCGACGCGCGTCGTCCATTTCACGGGTTATGAGATCGATTTGAAGCAGCTGCAGCTGCCGGATCCGCGCGATCGCAAGTTGGGTCACCTTCTGGGAACTGCAGATCTCATTGCACAGATGGCTGATCGTTGTTACCTCGAGAAATGCCGGGATCGGCTCTATCCGGAATTCGTCTTGGGTGGGATTGCCGCTGCGCCGGGCACCAACGGCGCGTTGAAGGTTCGCTATAGCTCAGGGCTGGATCTACTGCGCCAAACACCGGGGTTCGTGCGGGAGACGCGGGCCCAGCGGCTCGAGGCTGAATTCGAGCATGCTTATCGGTACATGGAAGTCGTGTTCGACGGCAAGAATCCGTACATCGAAGCCATCGACCGCAACATCGCTTTTTTGGAACGGATCCTCCGTACCGAGCGGTGGCCGCTGCTGCGGCGCAATCCGCCAATCTTCACCTCTCATGACGATCAGCTCGGTCAGGTTCGGGGTTTGATGTTGAACCGGCTGAAGAGCCTGTGGGCTTGAGACTTACGGCCAGTCGATAGCCGCGACATAGCGGGCATGCAGCTGCGGAAGCTGCGCAAGCACGGTCTCTTTGCCCGCCAGCGGCGCCGTCTCGAGCGCCTCTCTCAATACGCCAGGCGACAGGTCACGCCGGGCATTCATCGCCTCCGGTGCGAAACTGAAATGCCAGGGTTCGGCTCCCACACCGGACAGCTCGCCGCGAAACGGCCGGAAAAATCCAAAACGCGCGGCATGTGCCTGCAGCCAATCAAAAGCAGCGGCGAACGGGCCGCCCGGCAGGAATTCGGCGGGTATCAATTGAACCGAATAGTCGGGCGGGATTGCCCGGACATCGATCAGGTCGAGGTCGGTGCCCCAGTGATGGCGGCTAGCTCCCGGCAGTGCCGACCATCTCAGGATGGCTTCGATGCGCTCCTGCGGCGCCAAGCCCAGAGGCTCAAGCGGTCGGCCCGCGTCATCGAGTAGCGCGCGCTCGCCGTTGTACTTGGCGTTCCAAATGATCAATTGCCGATCGAAGTCCCGGAAGCTGCTGATCGCCCGCAATTCGAAGCCGGCGGCTCGGGCAGCGCGACACAAGGCGAGGAACGGCGCCACGGCGTTCCTATGCAATGCCCCGGACGTCTCGACAGCGACGACATGGGTGCGCGCCCGACCGGTCAACTCGAGCATATTCACGGCGCAGTTTCGCGGGTCCGCCGGAATTCGGCGACTTGATCCAGCACGCGAGCCATGTTGGCGGATTCTTGCGCGCCGGAAATGGTGTACTGACTGTCGAAGATGAATGTCGGAACGGCGGTAATGCCGAGCACCGACGCATGACGTTCCGCCGCAACGACCCCGTCCTGACCCAACCGCAGCACCAGCGCGGAACGCACTTCGCGCTCCACCAAGCCGACATCGACTCCAATCCGGACCAGTTCCTCGGAATCCCCGATATCGACTCCCTGCTCGAAATACGCCCGCATCACCCGGTCTTTGGCTAGCGACTGCAGTCCGTGACGCGCAGCGAGGGCGATCAACAGATGAGAACGGCGGCTGTTCGGCACCCGCTCGATGAGATCGAAGCGAAAATTCAAGCCGATGGCCTCCCCGTAGCGGGTCAACGTATCCTGGATGGCAGCGACCCGCGCCGCATCGGGCAGTTTCGTGGCCAGGTACGACGGTCTGTCCATCCCGTCGGTCGGCATGTCGGGATTGAGCTCATAGGGCCGAAAAACGATCTTGGGGTTCTGCTGCGGCTGCATCGCAAGAGCCAGCTCGAACCGACGCTTGCCCAGGAAACACCATGGGCATACGGTATCGGAATAGATGTCGATTCGCATCGGTGCGGTCATAATCCCGCGGATTGTACCCGCCCCCTTATAGCCTTTGGCATGAGCGAGTATCATTCCCGAATGAAGCCGTTCGATTCTTACGCGTAGACCGCCATGACAAGCAGCCTCAAGACCAAGTATCTGCTGACGGCGCTGGTCGTGGGCGTGGTTCTCGCCTTGTTGCTGGCGGGTTTCTCTTATTATGAGCATCGTGTCGATACGGCCGATATCAACCAGCTCACCCACGCGGCCGTCGAGCAAAAACTCGAGGCGGATTTGGAGGCACGGGCCGAGAGCTTGAGCAAGATCACGAGCACCTTGTTGGCTCCAGCGCTGGCTTCGGGCAACCGAGCGGCGGTCAATTCGATTGCCGGCCGGCTGCTGGAAGAGCGCGACATGGAGCGCGTCCTGGTGCTGGACGCTCGCGGTGATGCGTTGTTCGCCGGCGGCAAGGCGGACGAGGATAGGTCGCCCAAGGGGCCGTTCGTGCTCAAGAGCCCGATACCCGCGAAGGGCACCCCGGCAAAGGACGGCGGTACACTCGAAATCTGGTTGAACCGCGCCAAGATGCAGGACACGCTGGTCAGCATCCAATCGCAGATGGAGAACCGCCAGGGACACCAGGTCAAGCGGATGGGCGGCCTGGTGGCCGGCGTCGTGGTGCCGCTCATTCTGCTGGGCTTGATAGGGGCATGGTTCATCGCGCGGCAGCTTGCACGGCCGATCACGGCCCTGGTCAAATCGGCGGACCGCATCGGCGAGGGTGATTACACCCGGCCTCTCGCGGTGGTCCGTCGCGACGAGCTCGGTGAATTGCAGTACGCCCTGGAGCGCATGCGCCAGAACCTCGCCGAGACCACGATCACCAAGAATTACCTCAACACGGTGCTCAACAGTCTGAGCGATGCCGTGCTGGTCACCTCTCCCGACGGCGTCGTCAAGAGCTGTAACGAAGCCACCCAGCGACTCCTGGGTTACGCCGAGTGCGATCTGATCGGCAAGCCGCTCCTCTCCTTCATCGATGAGGCGCATCGCAGTGCATTTGACCTTGGGAGCACCGCCACCGAGGCGCGCGAGACCGTGCTGCACACGGCCAGCGGGCAGACCATTCCGGTATCGATGGCGAATTCGACCATTGCCTCGGAAGATCCGGAATTCACGGGCAACATCTACGTCGCGCGCAACATCACCGAACGCAAGCGGGCCGAACGCAGGATCCGCTACCTGGCCCGGTACGACACCCTGACGAAAATGCCGAACCGGATGCAATTTCAGCATCTCCTGCAACAATCCATCGCACGCTCGCTACGCAATCAGCGGGCGCTCGCCTTGCTGTATCTTGATTTGGACCGGTTCAAGGAGGTCAACGACACGTTCGGCCATGCGGCCGGCGACAGGACACTCGAGATATTGAGTGAGCGTCTGACCCGCAGCTTGAGCAAAGACACGGTCATCGGCCGGCTCGCCGGCGACGAGTTCGCCATGTTCATCGACGACCTCCCTGCGGACGTCGACAATCGTCCCGCCATCGCGACGCTCGCCCGCACGTTGTTGGACGAGATCAGCCGCACTTTCTATGTGAACCAACAAGAGGTCTATTTGACCGCCAGCGTCGGCGTCGCGATCTGCCCCTACGATGCGGAAAATGTCATCGACTTGATCCGTAACGCCGATGCCGCCATGTACCACTCCAAGCAGAATGGCGGCAATTCGAGCGCCTTCTACATTCCCGAGATGAATGCCGCGGCGGTCGAGCGCCTGATGTTGAAGAGTAAGCTTCGGCGCGCCTTGGAGCGCGACGAGCTGGTCATTCTCTACCAATCGAAAGTAGACCTGCGTACCGGCCGGGTGGTTGGGGCTGAAGCGCTGCTGCGCTGGCGGCTGCCGGGTCATGGCGACATTTCGCCCTCGCAATTCATTCCGCTCGCCGAAGAAACCAGTCTGATTCTCGACATCGGCGAATGGGTCATGAACCGGGTATGCGCGGACTACCGGGAGTGGCAGAAGACGGTGCCGCAGCCTGGCCGCATTGCCATCAACCTCTCGCTGCGCCAGCTCAAGCAGCAGAGCTTCATTGCGCGTTGCCGGAGTGTGTTCCGCCGGCACGAGGTTTCACCCACCTGCTTCGAACTGGAGGTGACGGAAACCACGCTCATGACCGATCCCAAACGCACCATCGGCTTGCTGAACGAGCTGTACGCCATGGGTCTGAACCTGGCCATCGACGATTTTGGTACCGGGTATTCTTCGCTTTCCGCTTTGCAACAATTTCCGATCGGCACTCTCAAGATCGATCAATCGTTCGTTCGCGATGTGGCCGTCGATTCTGATGATGCCGCGATCGTTCGCACGATCATCGATATGGGGAAGAGTCTCGATCTCGAGGTCATTGCCGAGGGCGTGGAAGCCAGCGAGCAGCTCGAATTCCTGCGCAAGCATGGCTGCTATTATGCGCAGGGCCGCCTGTTCGGCGACCCCATGGCAGCCTCCAAGCTGCTCGAGATACTGGCTTCACAGGAAAGCGGCGAGCCGCACCATGCACCGCTATGCGCTCCGGTCACGCTGCGCCCGGTGATCACGCGGCAGCTCGGAGGATAAGCCGAGATTCCTGCGGTAGGCTCTTAGCGTATGTTATCGGCTCGAGATCTCACCCTGCGGCGCGGTCCTCTGCCGTTGTTCGAGCAGGTCAGCTTCACCGTCTTTCGCGGCAACAAGGTTGGGCTTACCGGGGCCAACGGGACCGGCAAGTCGAGCCTGTTCGCGGCAATTCTTGGAGCATTGAGCGCCGACCACGGCGACATCGATCGGCCGGCGAATTTGCGCATTGCTCATGTCGAGCAGGAAGTGGCCGCCAGCGATCGGCCGGCCATCGAATTCGTGCTGGACGGCGACGCCGATCTCAGGCGCATCTTGTCCGCGATCGAGGACGCAGAGCGGCGTGACGCGGCGATGGAATTGGCCGAACTCTACGCAGAACTGCAGGCAATCGACGGCTACCGCGCTCGGGCCCGGGCCGCAGCACTCATGCATGGGCTCGGCTTCAATGTGACCGACTTGGACAGGAAGGTGTCGCAATTCTCGGGTGGATGGCGAGTGCGCCTCGCAATGGCCCGCGCACTCGGATCGCGCGCCGATCTGTTGCTGCTCGACGAGCCCACGAATCACCTGGATCTCGACGCCATCGTCTGGCTGGAGGAATGGCTCCGAACCTTCCCCGGCACCTTGCTGATGATTTCACATGATCGCGAGTTTCTCGACGCCATCATCGATCGGGTACTGCACATCGAGAATCGCACGATACGAACCTATTCCGGCAATTATTCACAGTTTGAACAGAAGCGTGCGGTGGAGTTGGCATCCCAGCAGACGCTTGAAATTCGCCAGGCGCGCCGGGTTGCCGAGATCACCTCGTTCGTCAATCGATTCCGGGCCAAGGCGAGCAAGTCCCGGCAGGCCCAGAGCCGGCTCAAAATGTTACAGCGCATGGAGCGGATCGTACCCGCCCATGTCGACAGTCCCTTCGAATTCGAGTTCGCAGCGCCGCTGAAAACCCCGCGGCCGCTGTTGACCGTTGAGGACGTCGCCTGCGGCTACGCCGATCGGGGCATCTTGAGCGGCATCAACGCGGCCATCGGACCCACCGACCGCATCGCCTTGCTCGGACCGAATGGCGCGGGCAAATCGACACTGACGAAAATGCTGGCCGGCGCGTCGCACGGGAGCGAACCACTGACACTTGCCGGCCGCCGTACGCCGGCCCCGGATCTCGCAATCGGCTACTTTGCGCAGCAACAGATGGAACAGCTGAAATCCGATTGCGATGCGTTCTGGCATGTCCGCAATCTCGGAGGCCCGGACTATGCGAGCGGTGACGAACAGCGGGTTCGTGACCACTTGGGGCGCTTCGGCTTTCAAGGCGATCGGGCTTTCGCGCCGGTGGCGCGCTTTTCCGGCGGCGAGAAGGCGCGGTTGACGTTGGCACTCCTGGTGGCGAGACGGCCCAATCTATTGCTGCTGGATGAGCCGACGAATCATCTGGACCTGGAGATGCGGCATGCGCTCACCATTGCCCTGCAAGGCTTCGAGGGCGGCCTTGTGGTGGTCTCGCACGATCGCCATCTCATCAAGACCGTCGCCGATACCTTGTGGCTGGTGGCTGACGGTAAGCTCAAAGTGTTCGATGGGGATCTCGACGATTACCAGCAATGGCTGAAGGAGAGGGCCAAGGCCCGGCATGCCGCTGACCTCAAGCCCGCCGTGAAGGCACCGCGCGATCCGCTCGACGAGTTGCGGCGCGAGCTTGGACAGATCGAGCGCCGCCTCGCGGCGATTGCGCGAGAACAGGCGCTGCTCGAGGCTGGGCCTGATCCCGCGGCCCAAGCCCGATATGATTCCAGGCGGGCACGTCTGGCGCGCGATGCGGCTTCGCTGGAGGAACGCTGGCTCGAGGTAGGCACCGCCCTCGAGGCCTCCGAAGCGAAGTGAGTTGCATGAGGACGCCGAGTCCCGGCGCTCAAACACCCCGACGCGGTTAAATTTTAGGGGGGAAAGATTCCGGGACGTTGTGGCTGCCATCGCATAGCGGCGGCGTCGCAGTTCTCTTACACACACAGAAGTACAGCTGCCGCGTCTCCTCAGCCGTGTACTTGAGAGGGAATGAGTCGCTGCCTTTGTGTGAGCCGTCGCAAAAGGGTTGCTGCGCGGAGAGCCCACAGCGGCACCACCAATACGTCCTGCCTGCCTCTACGTCGACTGCTATCGGATTCATGTGCGGTATGTTAACAGGAAGGATGCACAACGATCCGCTGTTGCAGATCCTGACATTGCTGGCCGCCTCGGTTCTGGTCGTGACGGCCTTTCGCAGGCTGGCGCTGCCGGCCATTCTGGGTTATCTGGTCGTCGGAATGGTGCTCGGGCCACACGCGCTCAACCTCGCGGCGGATAACGACACCACTCATTTGCTGGCCGATTTCGGCGTCGTCTTCCTGGTGTTCACGCTCGGGCTCGAATTCTCGCTGCCGCGCCTGGTGGCCATGCGCTGGGAGGTGCTCGGAGTGGGGGGCTCGCAGGTGTTGCTCACCACCGCTATCGTCGCCGCGATCGCCATCTTGTCGTTCAAGGTCTCGCCGGTGATCGCGGTGGTCATCGGCGGAGCGGTCGCCATGTCATCCACCGCCATCATTATTGCGCAACTGACGGAACAATCCGAAAACAACCGCACCCATGGCCGGCTTGCCGTGGCAATCTGCTTGTTCCAGGATCTGAGCTTCCCATTGTTCCTGGCCTTGATATCCGCCCAGGCGGGGGGCGGCGGTGCAACCCTTCCGCACATTGCGACCGCCGTGTTGGCGGCGGCGCTGGCGCTGCTGCTGGTGTTGGCTGCGGGACGCTGGCTGATGCGTCCCTTGTTCATCGCCATTGCGTCGGTTCGTTCAGCCGAGCTCTTTTCGCTGGCCGTGCTGCTCGCCGTGCTGGCCTCTGCCTGGGCCACGCATGCGGTGGGGCTGTCGCTGGCAGTCGGCGCGTTTCTTGCGGGCATGATGCTGGCGGAAACCGAGTTTCGGCATCAGATTGAAGCGACCATTCGATCCTATCGTGAGGTCCTGCTGGGTCTATTTTTCATCACGGTCGGCATGTTGCTCGACGTGCGTCTTTTGTACAGCGATTTACCCGCCGTGACCGCAATACTCCTGGGTATGTTGGTGCTCAAGGCAGCCGTCGTCACCTTGGTCGCCAAACCGGCCACCGGCAACTGGTTCAAGGCAGTGCGTACCGGCGTGGTGGTTGCCCAAAGCGGCGAGTTCGGTTTTGCACTCCTGACTCTGTTGCTGCGCCGGGCGCAGGGCGATCACGAAATCGTTCAGCAGTTGCTCGCCGCCACCGTTCTCAGCATGGTGTTGTCGCCGCTGCTGATCCGCCAGAACCGGCGCATCACCCAATTCTTCGTCGGCGAACGCGGCGCCCGGCAATCCGAAGCCCGGCGCGAAGCGCAGGCGACGCTGGCCGTGGCCGAGCGAGATCATGTCGTGATCTGCGGCTTCGGGCGGGTGGGCCAGAACATCGCCCGCGTGCTCGAGCAAACCGGATTCGAGTACATTGCGTTGGACCTCGATCCCTACCGCATCCGGGCGGGCCGGCAGGCAGGCGACGCCGTGATCTACGGCGACGCGGGCGAGGTGAAGATGTTGGAAAACGTGGGCGTCGCCCACGCGAGCTGCGTCGTCATCACGTTCACAGGCCGGGAAGTGGCGATGCGCATCCTTCGGTCGGTGCGTGAACTACGTTTGGACGTGCCGATCCTGGTACGCACCCAGGATGACAGCCATCTCGAGGCGTTACAGACCGCAGGCGCCACGGAAGTGGTGCCGGAGACGTTCGAGGCCAGCCTGATGCTGCTGTCGCATCTGTTGCTGTTGCTGAAGTTGCCGATGGCGCGCGTGATCCGCACGGTCAATGACATCCGAAGCCATCGATATGGAATGCTTCGCCAGTTTTTCCGTGCCGCGGATGCCGAGTTCTTGGACGCGACACATGCATTTCGGGAAGAATTGCACAGTGTCATTCTGCCGCCCCATGCGTGGGCGGTCGGCCGCAGCATCGAGGAACTCGCACGGCGTGGGTCGACGGCCGCCGTCAGTGCGGTCAGGCGTGATGGCATCGTCGGGCGAGAGCCGGGTCCGGATACCATATTCAAGGAGGGCGACGTCGTGGTGGTCTGCGGCACGCCGGAAGCGGTGGAGCATGCCGAGACGCTCTTGCTCATGGGTTAGGCTCGAGAAACCCCTTTACAGCGGACGCCGGCACTCTCATAGTAGAGAGGCTGTTCAAGGGCAAACCCACCGAAAGGTGGAGACGCAAAACCACCGGTCTAACGGGCTTTATGGAAAGCTTCATGATAGCGGGGTCACCAGTAACACTGTACCAATCGGCACAGTATCCCCCCTGGTTTTGCTGCCCCTTCGATCAGCAGGTTAGATTGGTTTTCCATATCCTTCCAGGGGGAAGCACATGGTAATGAAAGTCAAGCGTTCGCCGGGCGCGGATGCGTCGGGGATTTTTCGCCGTCCACGCCTGGTACTGCAGGCCAAGCGAAGTGATGAGATCCCGAAAATTATTGCTGACATCAAAACCTACCCGACGCCGGTGCGCATCGTCGGCGCGGATTATTCCCAGACGCGCTGCGTCGGCGGCGACGGCGGCACCGCGGTCGATATGGGTGCGCTCGACAAAATCCTGGAATTTGGCGAAACCACCGTCCGCGCCCAGGCCGGCGTCCGGGTGGGGACGCTGGTCAAAGCTCTCGCGGACCGCGGACAAGAGCTGCCGCTGACTCCCGAAATCGGCCATATCTCCGTGGGTGCCCTGGCGGTGACCACCTGCCCGCAGGCTTCCTTCGGCGCAGGCTGCGCGGATCTGTCCTCGCTGGTCGCCGAGCTCAAGGTAATCACCCCGCAGGGCAGGGAAATCACCGTGCGCGAAGGCGACGGGGATCTGCTGCGCGTTCTGCGGTCGAGCTTCGGTCTTCTGGGCGTGGTCCATGAAGTCGTCCTCCGGGTGCGGACCCTGACACCGGTGACCATCGACTACCGCGTCATGAACCTGAAACAATTCGCTGCGCGCTTCGCTACGTTGGTCGCGGAGCCTGGGGCGCTGCGGCTGCACATCTCGCCGTTCGAAGATCGCATCATCGTCGAGCACCGTATGCGCGACGAGGCCGGCAGCGTGACACGCTCCGGAATCTGGCAGATCCGCAAATCCGTGATGCGCAACGTGCTGCCCGCCTTCGGCTCCTCGGTCGGGAGCATCCTGTCCGCCCCCGGTCTGCGCTCTGCAATGGCGACGGGTATGCACCGTGCGCTCCGCGCCACCATCGACCGCGGTTCACGCGGCGTTTCCATGCACGCCCACGACTGGCTGCGGGATTTGCCACAGCAAGCCTGGAAATCGCGCTACACCTATTCCATGTGGGCATTTCCGCAGAGCCGTTATCCAAAAGTCCTTGGCGAATACTTCGCCTTCTGCAAGGCCACGTACAAGGAAACCCGTTATCGCTGCAATATCGTGAACGGCGCCAGCCGGCTGCATCTGGACCGTGGCTCGCTCTTCGGGGCCAGTTATACAGGCCCTATGTTCACCCTCGAGCCGTCCTCGACGGGCGAACAGGGCTGGGATGAGTTCCTCATCGATTTCAACGATTTCGCATCATCGGCGGGTGGTGTTCCGACCTTCAACCAGACTCGAGCGCTGCAGCCCGAGCACGTGGTAAAGGCCTTCGGCGAGCGGGCCCGGCTGTTCAGCGCGCTGCGCCGGCGTACGGACCCCCTCAATCGACTCAACAACAGCTATTTTTCTTACCTGCTGCCCTGACGATCACAGGCCGCAAGGGAGTCGCGCGCCGCAGCCTCGGCCCCGCAGTCGGCGCACCGATTCTCTACAGGCCTGCGACTATTTTGGCCTTGATGCTTTCATATTCGGCGTCGCTGATGAGTTTGGCGTCGAGCATTTCACGCGCCTGACGGAGCCGGCGGGCGGGCTCCGATTCGCCGCCATCCGCTCGGAAGGCGCCGGTGTAGCCCGGGCCGGCCGCGCCTACGCCGGCCGCGCCTACGCCGGCCGCGCCTACGCCGGCCGCGCCTACGCCGGCCGCGCCGAATTGGATGCCGCCGGATTTGGCGCGCAATTCCTCGAGCTCGCGCACACGGCGCTTCTCGCGCCAAATCTGGTCATGTTGCTGGCAGATTCGATAGATCGCCTGTGCCTGATCCTTGCATAACCCATCGAAAACCAGGATCCGGTTGATCTCGGCGCCGATATTGAGGTCGGCGCTGGATTGCGCCACGAGCGTGATTTCGGCGGCAAGAACACCCGCGCGTATGCGGGTCTCCTTCAGATCCTGCCAGCGGATGTCGGCCGAATCGTAACCCCCGAACAGTCGGCGGCTCAGGGAAATGAAGCGGCCGCTGGTGGCCGCGATGAAGATGCGCCGGTGGGTCAGCGCATACAGGCGATGCTGAATGGCCCAGGCCTCCAACGTCTCGTCGGTCGTGAGCAGGCTGCCCACCAAGTCGAGCGCTTGCAGAGTGCCCGAATCGGCGTCATTCCCGCTGATCTTCTGAGGCGGTGCGTTCATCCCTTGTCTTGCAGATGCGCTTCCAGGAACCACAGGTACTTGTCGAGTTCCCGCGAGATTCCCGTAAAGAGATCAGCGGTATCCGCATCGCCGAGCTCATCGGTCTCATCGATGGCTTCCCGAACCGTCTTGCCGACAGCGGCCATCTGCGTGGACAGATAGTAAAGATGGTCCTTACCCGCGGTAATGCTGAGCGGGTAATTCTTGAGCTTGCTGCGCTTCGCCGCCACCGTGACCGTCCCCTCTGCCGTACCACCCAAACTGGTGATGCGCTCCGCGATGTCATCGATGTGTTCCAGCGCCACATCGGAGATCTTGTCGAACAACTCGTGCAAGGCGATGAAATGCGGACCTTTCACATTCCAATGCGCTTGCTTGACCTGACTCTGAAAATCAATCGCTTCGGCCAGCCGGTCATTCAATATCGTGATGACGCTGCGGCGGAGTTTTTCGGAAAGATCAATTTTGGTCTTGTACATGGCATTCCTCGGGAGGATGAAATATCGCGCCTGAAGTTTAACCTAACATGACGCGGGACCTCACCGGTTGCCCGTCATGCGTCCGTACGCCGCCATCGCAATTGAATGGCGCCGGCGATCAGAGCGGCGCCCACCGCTAACCCAAGCCAAACCTGCGGATTCGCGATGAAGCCCCATGGATGGAGCACTGTCCATACGCTGCCCGGCGCAGGCTCTGCCATATCGTCCAAGGTCCGGAACGCCGCGACGCCCGGCGAATCGGAAAAAGCTGCGCCCATGTAACCCAGCAGGCGCACCTCGAGCGTGCCGGCAATCGCGTGCGTCCCCAGGAACCAGCGTTCGAGAAGACAGGCGGCGCAGAGCGGCAGCACGGCCCAGAGCAAGACGGCGCGTTTCGCCCACGCCGACACCGCCATGAACCATCCCGCGAAAGGGGCATACCACAGGGCCGTCGTGACGATCAGATACACCCACAGGGCCTGCAGCTGCAGCCAAAGATCGGGCTGCCACAGCATGCGGCCGGCCCCGCCGCGTGCCTTCGCCCAGAGAATGAGAGCAATGAGCACTGTGGTGAGGTCGGCGGCAATGAAATAAACGAGCGGGATGGCGATCAATCCGGTGAACAGCTTGGCGAGCACCGTAGCGGTATCCGAGACGGGCAACGACTTCCAGTAGAGCACGCTGCGATCCTTGCGTTCTGAATGCAGGCAATCGAGCAGATACCAGCTCGAATAAATGTTCATCACCACAAAGAAGGTGATGCCGAAGGCGAAGAGCACCATGCCGCCGAGGGCGCGGGTCTCTCCGGGGGAATTCACGCCGAACTCGACCCGCCCGAACGAAGCTGCCAACGTGAGCGCGCCGCCGATACAGAGCGGAACGAGCCAAATCGCCCGGTTTTCCCAGAATTCGCGCCGTACCAACCAGACATAGGTGTTCATGCGGTTTATCTCGACAGTTTCGCGACGAAGAGGTCTGAAACGCTGGGAGTCAGCAGTTCGCCGAAAGCCGAGAGTCGCTGCCTGTCCGGGCGTTCAAAATATAAAAACGACCGCCCCAACGAGCGGCGCTCGAAGAACGGTTTTTCAGCCCGGGCGGCGGCCAGCTGGTCGTCTGCGACGGCGAGCACGACGTAGTCGGCCGCAATCGCGGCCACCGGCGCGTCGAACGCGATTCGGCCTCGATCAATGAAGATGACATCGGTCAGCAGATTTTCGACTTCTTCGACTTGATGGGTCGTCACCACGATGGTGCGCGTGTCGTCCATATAGTCATTGAGGAGGGCATCGTAGAAGCCGCGGCGCGCGAGAATGTCGAGACCCAGGGTGGGTTCATCGAGAACCAGCAAACGGGCATCGATGGCCATGGTCAGGGCGAGGTGCACCTGTGTCTTCATGCCCTTCGACAGTTCGCGGATGCGGCGCCTGCCGGTGACATCCGTCTTTCCCAGCAATTCAAGGGCGCGTTCGCGGCGGAACCTCGGATGCACACCGGCGACGAAAGCGACGGCTTGATCCACTCGGAGCCAGGCCGGTAGCACGGCCACGTCGGCGATGAAGCTGACATCCTTCATCAACATCGCGCGATTGGCGAAAGGCTCCCGGCCCATGACTTCAAGGCGTCCGGTGTAGGACATGAGACCCAGGATGGCCCGCAACGCGCTGGTCTTACCGGCACCGTTCGGCCCGATCAGCCCGACGATACGGCCGGCGGCGACGCTGAAGCTGACCCGATCCAAAGCGGTGTGACTGCCGTACTTCTTCGTTAAATCCCTTGCTTCAATGAGCAACGACATGAATGGTCAACGTTCCTTATGATTTGCCGGCCAGGTGACTTCAAGATCTAGCGCAGGCTGGGGCGCAAACGTCAAACTGTCAAACCAACGCCGTATGCTTCCCTCTCCGCATCGAACTCGAGGTTTAAGGTTTATGTTTGGCTTTCGCTGCAAAAGTTCGGCGCCGACTCTGCTGTCGACGCTGCTGCTGCTCCTGACCCCGCAAGGCGGCGCATGGGCGGCCTCCGTCCTGATGATTTCGGTGGACGGCATGAAGCCCGAGTACGCGCTGCAAGCCGATGACCGGCACCTCAAGGTGCCCTTCCTGCGCGGCATGATCGCGGACGGTACCTATGCGAGCGGTGTCGTGGGGGTGTGGCCCACCGTCACGTATCCCAGCCACACCACCTTGGTCACCGGCGTTGCGCCGGCCGAGCACGGCATCTACAACAATCCGGAGTTCGATCCCAATCGATACTTTGCAGACAGCTGGTTCTGGTATGCAGAGCAGATCAGGGCACCCACGTTGTGGCAGGCGGCGCATCGCGCGGGCCTTTCCACGGCGAGCGTCGGGTGGCCGGTCACCGTTGGCGCCTCGGACGTCGATTTCCTCATTCCAGAGTATTGGCGCATCTCTCGTCCTACCGCGGAACTCAACCCATCGGATCGCTTTTTGATCGCCGCGCTGTCGAGGCCGGCGGGCATGCTCGACAAAATGGGCAGCGCTCTGGGTCCCTACCTCGCG
>Ga0209208_10000176_pt1 | contig 72977 bp, 53 predicted proteins | sample S1TSphfallax_3_FD_187694 | JGI IMG/M metagenome (GOLD analysis project Ga0209208, IMG submission 187694) | Host-associated microbial communities from peat moss isolated from Minnesota, USA - S1T2_Fd - Sphagnum fallax MG (SPAdes) (version 2) | ecosystem: Host-associated > Plants > Peat moss >... | reverse complement strand
TCCCGGCCCTTCTTTTGCCCATAACTTGGGCGACAGATGTCCAAATGCCCAATGCGAGGGCATTTTCGATATCTACGCTTCAAGACCTTTCCAATGACACCAAGAACACCCCAATGCGAGGTGTTTCGGGCCCTGCTGTCAAGCTCTGAACATTCGGGAGTCCCGGAGGACTCCAAATCCCCAACTCTTCCAAGTGTTGGGCTTCACCCCACACTTGGCCAAGTTAGGGTTGCGACACAATTGGTGGACCTAAATGAAAACATTTCTTGAATCTTTTTAGTTGAAAAAATCTCAAAAATGTTTGAAGACCATGCTTGAACGACCCCATGCTAACAAATGGGATAAATGCAAGAATGCCAACTTAAAAGAAAAAAAAAAGTTCAAGGTTTGCATCTAGTTGAAATTTCATCAATGAATCCAAGCAAGGGGAATATGAACTTGAAGGATGCAAAGCTCATAAAGCACTGATAGTTTCAAAAAAGGCTAGGGCTAGGGCAAGGTGGGCTAAAGCCCTAGTAGAACATGCGAACTCCCTTGTAAGCCCAAGGGTTAAGCTCCACCCAAGTTAATGAATAAGGGGAAAGACGGGCGTAAGATCTAAAGAAGACATGGTCATCATAGGGGCCTAATTCATACATAACAACATCATAAATGCTTGTGCTCTGAAAATATGTTCCGGTTGAAATTCCTCTCAATCACTTGAAAGGAATTGTCAAAGGCGCATCCTAGTCTTTTGATGCCCAATTGATCCACCCTTAGGGGGAAAGGTGAAACACCATTGTGGACATAAAAGGAATAAATGCTAAGCAACCATGTCAAATGAATCATGGGCAAGGTGACTGAGGGGGAGATGAAAAGTTAATTGCACCTTTTGTCACAAAGCAAAAGGGATGCGCATGTAACTTGTTGTGTAATTTGATTACACAATTACTTGGGTAAATGTTTAAAATGGGGTATAGGATTCCATAATGGGTCATGGTGCATAGACTTATGTCATGTGCACCATGTGATGTTGTTTTGTTGTGATTAATGGTGGAATCACATGGGGAACCATGTGATGTTGTTTTGTTGTGATTAATGGTGGAATCACATGGGGAACCATGTGATGTTGTTTTGTTGTGATTAATGGTGGAATCACATGGGGAACCATGTGATGTTCTTTTGTTGTGATTAATGGTGTTCCCCATGTGATGTTCTTTTGTTGTGATTAATTGTGGAATCACATGGGGAACCATGTGATTCCGTTCTTTTTGATTATTTGGGGAACCTTGTGGTGGATAAGTTTTAGGAAGTTTCTTGATTAGTTTCCTTTTGGTTAGTATATAAGGAAGTGTTTTGTGACCTTGAATGACACCTTCATTTTGTACCAAAGTTATGTTATGAATATAAAGTTTGTGAGAATGGAAGTTTTGGATTTTTAAAAGCTTTTGGTTTTGAATAGTTTTGGTGTTGTTTGTGTGTAGTTCATAGTAAGAGAATGGTGATGCTTACATAAACAATAGAAGAGTGAGAGGATAATTTTACAACCAAGAACATAGATTTCATAACTATGTAGTAATCATACATAGTTTCGATCCTAAACCCATTTGTGTTGTACACGCACATATAAATGGGGCCAACAAAGACCTAGATGAAAAGTGTCGAAAAGGTCCAAAGTAAAAAACCAAGCCCACACAGTTGGAGGTGGAGAGGAAACCAAAAGAATAATTGAAATGCTGGGTGCACCACCTATTGGAAGAGCATGAAATGCATGACAATGCCTTTGGTAATGTGCCATGCCATGCCACGAAAATAACAACCCACATCTAGAACAAGTGATGTTGCTTGGGCCCCACTATGGCCCCTGAGGGATGATGAGGGACCAACCATGCAATGAACACGAAAAACCACATCACGAAGGAAAGAAGGAGGAGGACCTACAGAAGGCAAATAAATAATAAAAAAGAGGAATACAGACCTTGACATTAGAAGGGGACAAAACCCAATATAAGAAGGAAAAACATAAGAAGGATCCGAGAGGAAACGGACGTCATCCTTAACAAGAAATTAATTTATATTAAAAAAAAGGCAGCCCAAAATAGATGTATTGTATTCTACTGCTTTGGATTGATTATATAAGTTGAAAGTATAGAACTTGGGACAGTATGAAACAAGAGGTGTCTTCAGGGAAGTGGCCAAACTTACTGCCTCATCTGGTCCCAAAAACAAACAATAACCCCACTAATTACCATCCAGGGTAGCTATTATGACTACATCTGACACGACCCAGTAATGAATTGAGCCCACAAGGACCTCCAATGGGTGAACTTGTGAGGAGTCACCATGCTCTGAGAATGATGCTTCTACATTGATGTACAACGACTACTCTTGTCCTTTTTGTTCCTCAACAGTACAGAGATTGTTATATGCCAATGACACAGTTCTGATTTCAAAGATAGGAATAATTTCGTTGCCCGGGCCCTAGTGAGATGTTGTGTGGACTTATAAGTCTTGGTGGGCTATTAGAGTTATCAGTAAAGTCACGCGAGTAAGGGGCGAAAATGGCCAGTTTCGGCATAATAGGGCATCGAACGTGTAACCAGATGAAAATTTTACAAAACGAAATACTGGGATCCAGGCTAGTTTTTCCACCAATTTTGGTGGTAAACTGAGTTTCATCCTGTCTTTCCTTTTACATGAGCGCCTCCACTGCTGCTACATATTATTTCACTGATACTACCTGTACAAATACTATTATTAAATGCTGAATTTTAGCATTTCATACTGAGATTTAATAAAATTTCCTTACTTTGCAGATACCACGGAAAGAGGGGATGGGGGTGAAAGAGGGTGAAGACATGAAGACAGGGTGACTTTAGGGATAACTCTATTAACTTATCTGAGAATTAGAAAAGGATGTTACGGCTAGCATTTGCTTGTGTGGTGAATGAATCAAAGAAGAATTTCATGAGTACCAGGGTTAGATTTTTCGAGATGAATACTACACCCCTCCCCTACCAGTCGCCCCCATGAGCCGGCAACCCTGAAATAACCACCCATAGAGGGCAAAGCTGAGGGGCACATATTCTGAGAACACTCAGCTCAAGGGTGTTAGCTTGGGTAAAGCACAAGCACCAATCTTTTAATTTTTTCTTGTGATACCCTTCAGGTAGATGGGCATTACAAGTGCCGGTTATTATGGGAAAAATTAGAATAAAGAAGTGAGGTTCAGAGAAATGCCCACTGGAATGGGTGTTTTGTTTATAGAAATACGCCACCAATTGCAGAGGGACAATTCCACTTGATAATGTGCCTTCTAGATATACCAAAATAATTGTGATGGTGCTTTATGGCTAGTGACGAGTACACAGGGTTATATCTATCTTCAAATCATTATTTATGTAGGCTTTCACCTTGCATTGTTTAACAACTTTAAGTTACTCTATGTAGGGTAGAGCCCCAAGGTGAGGGGCATTCCCAAAAGAATGGCTTGGGACAAGAAGGTGAGCCAAGACTAGCCCTTTATTATGGGAATGTCCTCAAGGGATGGGTTTTACACATTCTTGAGCATGAGGCTAACATTACCATGACCTTAGACATTCATAGATCATGGGGTGTAGGAGTGGACGGTTTTGTTTTGTTCTTAGGTGGCTTTCCATTGGGTAGTTACACCTTCAACTTTGAAAGGTCAAGGTGCTTTCCATGAGCACAATTTCCCCAAGTTGAAGGTGCAACTATGGGTCCATAATCCAAGTTTTGCAAAACTGAATTGCACATTTGGAGCATGCAAGACAAAAAACGATAAGTCAAACTATTAAAATTGAATGTGCAATTACTCAATGGGAAGTCGCATTACTGCTTAACAGTGAGAAGGATCTTATACCTACTTGTATTTATAGGTGTAAGATTGGATGTGTTAGATCCCTCCCACTCTTAAGGAGTATTGGGAAAACCCTTCTCTTTCCAGGAGGGATGTTTACAGATGTAGGCTGCCCTCCAAATACACTGAGGAAATTTCCCCCAGTGGTTTATGAAATCAGTGGGAATGTCCAAAATGGCTGAATGAGGAGGTACAGCTCTTCATGAGATTTGGCATTCATTTCGATACTTTCATATTTCAGCAAGATGCATCTTTATGACATTTGGAAAAACTTTTCCATACATTAGTATTGCCAGATATGGACCTTTATGACGTTTTTGAACACTTTTCATACATTAATTATTTTTTGTTCTCCTATGTAGCTGAAAGATAGTAAAAGAGGGATGAGGTGAACACCCGTCCAGCCAACAAAAAGTGACTACCTCAAAAAGAAAATTCCTTGCATTACTTTATGAACATTAAAAATGCTTTGGGCCAGGAAAATTAAATCAATTATAAGTTAGGAGATTGTTGATGTGCTTCCAATGTGAGAAGTTGTGAATCGTCTTATGACAAGAAGCCCAAGTCACTCATTATGGTTGTGTCTTCTGTCTTTTATGGTAAAGACGACCTTAGAATTTTTTTGATTCAAAGTTCCAAATTTCTTTTTGATGTGATGAGATAATGAAACTGGAAGTTGGGAACATCACAATGCACATAAATCGTAATACACGGCAGATTCTTTCAGTGTATCTGAGGGGCACATTATGAAGTGGAATCCGTCCTCCACAAATGGTGGACATTTTGACATGCCTTTTTTTCATTTTTCCTGTGATATCCGTATCTGCCAGATATCACAGGAGAAATGAAAACGCTGGTGCTTTACATAGGGTAAACTCCCTTGGAGTGGGGAGTTCATTCTTGTGCCCTCCGAATACACCTAGGAGATTTCTCAAGGCTCTACCTATAAAAGACACCCCCACATGCAAATCATGTTTTTTGGTCAGCCTCCCCTTGAAAGTGGCAACCCCAAAGGTGGCACTAGGTAACAATGATGATGTGTTTGTGGAAACCATAATTATATGTTGATTTACATGTGCATACACAACTACACCTAACACCACCATTTGTCCTTGTTTGTCCCTTTTTTGAACCTTGGATGTTGCTTGAGATTGCATGCCAGAATTTGAATTTGAAAGTAAATCTCACAATTGAGATTGTTTGTGGGGACCTTTTTATTTTCCTAATTTTGTGATTAGCCAAGGTGCGATCATCCACAAGCTGATGTAGCCAAATTTAATTATTAAGTATATATGAAAGGAAATAATTCTTATGTATATTTTCTACCTACTTGAACAATGTATAAAAACCTAGTGATTTAAAAATATTTTTTCTGAATATTTTAATTTTTTTGGAGATATCGTCTTCAAAAATCATTGAGTTCACAACATTCCAAAATTTTCCAACAGTGCAAAATTGTGCACCATAAAAAAGGGTGAGGACTTTTAGAATGAGCATCAAAATGAATAAAAAATACATTGTGTGTTTAGAGATGGATGGTATGTTCATTTCTGTGTTGCAATTTGTCCCTTTAGATTAATATACATACTCAATTTTTTCCCTTGAGGTGAATCAATTATTTGACACTTGTATAGGGTGAACCCACCTTTGTATGAGAGATGTTCATGAATATAAGGTGCTCTCCATATACACTAGGATATTTCTATGAGTGCTTCACCACATTAAAATGTTCTCCTAGGCATGATCACTGTATACCTTACCCTAAGGTCAATTTCGTCATTAAATAATCCTCAACGAAATAGGGAAATGATTTTTTGTGAAAATATGGAGAGCACTTGTTGAAAATCATCAAAACTATCGTTAGGTTAAACTTTGAACAACTTCCCTACCCAAGTGACAATATCATAATAGATCATGGAAAATTCAATAATTTCAAATTTAGAATTTTTATTTTTATTTTTTTTGTTGAAAAAATGGATTATTTGTTTTGTCAATGTTGAAACTAACCCTACACTAAGGTAGCTAAGAGTGTATCTGTTTGGGCAAGTTTGGGGGCTTGTTATAGTTTATTATTGTTACTATTGCGTTTCTTTGGGTTTACTAATTTTCTCACCTAGGTTAAAACAATGTTTCCTAAGTGATCAAAACTTTGCAAAATTTATTTATGAACACATTTATGATTCAGAAAGTGTTAAAAGGTATAAAAAACAAGGGATAATTTTAATGACATCAAGTTAATACAAATTAGATGTCAAAAACTCTCCATCTTAACAATTGAATGTTTGTTATTTGATCGGCTATGGTGATGGGGGTTGTGTCATGAAGGGGTGAAAGTCGAGAAATATCTAGGCTTATTATATTGCTCAACTTAAGATGGAGAATGCTTGCATCCTTTGCAATGTAATTGAATTTTTTTTACGAACAAAAGTAATCAAGACAAAAAGGATAGGGCCTTATAACTTTTTGAAGTTTCAAATGGCATTCGCACAATTGTGTAAGAACACATTAACATGTTTGTGTAAACATTAAAAATACTTCAATGGCTAAAAGGTGGAATTGATTAGTGGGGTGTCAATCACCATAGTTCCCTTCTTTGGCTTGAGCTACATTGGGAATGACAAATTTTTTAATTGTGCAAGATTGGGGAAATATATTTGCACGTGTTGGGTCAACTATGACAACATAAAATAAGGTGGAAATTTCATCTTTGATGTGCACAATGTCGATTTGTCGATGAGAGGAATTAAATTTGGTTAAGGGAAACACATGTAGTTGTTCTTATCCAATGCATAAAATAACATCTTGCGCAATGTGGCAAAATTGTCAAGAATTGCATCATGGCTCTCTATATGCTTGTTGCCATGGGCGTAACATAAGAAGTGGATACCCATAAGACCAATAAGGTGTGCACATACACATCAAAGTAAGCTTACAATTGAAAGATGTGATAATCCTTATTGTGTCCAAAATGTTGAGGATAAAATTGGGAAGATAATTGAAAGATTGGAAATTTTGATCGAACTATAAGTTAAGTGCATGCTACATGGCCAAAACATGATAAAATTTGAGCATGATGGGTTTCAAATATCCCATTGGATAACATGTTGGAAAGGGTAAGATGGTGCAAACACTTTGAGGTGGAATCTTGAAGAACCATTTGTTGTTTAATGAGTTGTTTTTAAAAAAACATTGTGTTGGGGGGTAGTAGAAGATCACATGATGTTTTGAGATGTTGCTAGAAAGGGAAAATGTTGTTGATTCACACAAAGGCTTCAAGAAGGAATGGACATTAATTGACCATAAAGCTAATAAATATGATTGTAGCTACAAGAATCCAGTTCATTAAATAGGTTATTAGGGTGATGGTGGTTGTGGGTATGAATCCAATGCCACTGAAAATTATTGGGAAAAACGCCTATTCACAAGTTAAAGGTCCTTTAAGGCTATTAAAGGACCTTGGACCTAAAAGATGTTGAAAACACTTGAAGGAAGGAGGAGTCAAAAGAAATGATAAAACCTATGAAAGTGGAAAAGGGAGGTGTGCAATGTAATAAATATGATGGTCATTACATGAAGTAATGAATTAGAATTCCAATAGCTACTTGAACATCGCCTAGTTTAGGAAAAAGGTCAATATGTTAAACATCTTCTAGCATGGCATATTTGATGAAGGATGATGTGAATGATGAGGTGCCCAATGGAAACCTCAAAATTATAATTCCTTCTAATGGGTTGGTAAACTGGGATGGGGTTTCAAAGTTAGGCAATAGGCCAAAGGGGGACCATGTTACACATTTATGAAGTTGGATAAAGACCTATCACATGGAATTTAGTCTAAAAGTGTTCATATGTAGACAATATGATGAAAAGGTGGCTTATGATTTGAGTGTTGTATGCAATGGATGGAAATAAACAAAAGGGGAAATAACTAGTTGTAGAACGTGATGTAGGGGTGAATTAAAAAGAATAGTGCCCTTCCAAGGGGATCACCTTGACAAGTTCCCATGGCAAATGGGATGATCATGAGATCACCATCATGGTTATGATGATTATAAAACATAGAAGATTCAACTGTTTAAAATGTATAAACAAAAGGGGTGAGTTGTATGATGTCCCCACATGTTGCACAAAGTTCTTGAAATATGACCCCTCTTGACATCGAATTGAAAGCATTTGCCACATCCAATTGGAGAACAACCTAATTAGGGTGAAGGTTTAAAGTACAACTAATGCCATGGATTATTGTTTCACATCCACCCTTTGTTGTTACTCCAAATTGGTGTTGGGAAAATGTGTTGCAAAAACATCATAAAATTAGAGGCATAAAGTGTGGCTTGTGAATAAAAAGTACTTTCCACCTAAGGGTTTAGTCATGGCTAAAAGGTGGGCCACCCAAGGACATGTGCAATTTTGATGAGGAATGTGACATAGTGCAATATGAAAACAGAGTTGAAACAACTATGGGAATCCATTTGTAAAATCTTTTAGGTGAAAATAGTCTTGAAGGTGTTCAAAAACCATCTCGAAAGGACCATTTACAAATAAATGGAACATATGTTGGAATTCCAATTTAAAAGAATTAAATGAAAGTTCAAGGTCTTAATATAGTTCATAGTCTTCCAAGAAAAGTGAAAAGAAGCCATTTTATTTAGGACATAAAATGGTGATACTTGAAGTGCTATCAAAGGACGTGGGTGTAAAAGAAATTGGTGCTAAAATGCAAGTTGCTCAAAAGTATTCCCTTGCATGTTTAAAAATTAAATTGTGGAAAAAATGTTTATGAACTAAAAGATTATGTTGGAAGGAAGCATTGAGTTCAAACTTGTTATAATAACTTGGGCATGTAAGAAGAATTATTCATGTAGGTTTTTCCAATCGCTTATGGATCCAAGTTTTCTTACGCCTGGTTGAACCCCTTTGGGAGGGAAAAACAAAACATCACTAGGGTAATAAAAAAATCAAAAACCAAACTACCACATCATAAGGGTCGTACGTCAATTTATTTAGTGAAAATGAGAAGCCACTTATATATCTTATTGTAAAGTCACAAAGATGCAGTTGTATAATCAAGGATGACAAAAGCTTAAATGGAAGGACCCAAGGACATCCAATGTCAAAATCTAAGCCCAAACTACTATAATTAGGGTGGGAGTAAAGGAGGGTATTAAGTTGTGATGGTCACATAGCTTTTGATGAATTGGATGCCCAACAAGAAAATTGGTGACGAATTAACCTTTGAAGGGCAAATTGACATCCACAAATGGGGCAAGAGGCTCTAAATGGAAGTTGCAAGTGTTGGTTGGGGAAATGGGGGTAAGTTGGGAAGTTTAATCATAAATAATTGAAAGGGTTGATAGAGTGGATAGGGAAAAGGTCCTACATGTGCATTATTTGGGGGGATTGGGAAAGTGTTAGGTTGAGGCTTCACATTCACACAAAGTGATAGGGGTCATAGGGGGAGCTAGTGGGTAGTGTGTGGTTTACATGTGAAAGGGGATGGAAAATGGGTTTGTGTTTATGTGTGAAAAGACAAATGAGCAATGTGAATTGTGAGGTTCAATGAAACATGATGAACTAGAGGACATGGGACGTTTTGTGACCATGAGAAAAAAAAGTTTATTAAGAATACAATTATAAAAAATCCCCACTTTTAAAATATTGCATACTTCTACTCAACAATTTAAAACCTTCATAGCCGACCACACAAAGTCAAGTGTATTCTTTCCAACACCCAATAAAAGTAGCACTCAACTTGGACAACAGGAAAAAAACACCTAAACTCAATCCTTTGCTCAAAATGAAATCTTAGGAAACATATGACTGGTCAATGACCAGCCATAGTATAGTTACACGTTCACACTTACAGCACATTTTTGACTCTCTACATTGCAGAAACTAACCAAACAAGTACAAGTGCTTTGATCCACTGGGGATGGTTGGTATGTAGCAAGTTATGAGGTGGGAAAAACTCTGTATTCAAAAACTCAGAAACTTTGGTTTGCAAAAAACTTGAAAACTTTGGAACGTCAATCTGCAAAGAATCTCACCCTGGCAGTGAATATACACCAGACATCTTTGTAAAAATTTACAAGGCGAAATCCTTCCTCACTCACAGAAAGAAAGACTGAGCACATGCAAAAGGCGATTTTTTCTTCCCCTGCTATATTGCAAAGGCGCTGTAATGCTCTGCTACGCTTGGATGCAACCCAGCAAATTGTCTCGTCTGTTGCTGTTTTCTCTGCGTTGTTCGCTAGCTGCAGATACTCCAGCGCAGTGCAAAACTAGAGCACCATAGTGCGATTTTCTCCCTCTCTCAAAACCCTCTCTGGCTTCTCACAAGCTTTGCAATGATGTGACCACTTCCTGATTCCTTTCCTTGTTTTGTTGGAAAAAAAATTTATAACTAGGTGGGATACCTACCCCCTTTTGCTTTGAAAAATGTACTTTCTAGTTGTTCAAAAAAGGAGGACTTCTCTATATGCAAAAATGCACCTCAATTTTATTTTATTCATTTCAGTTTTCTTTAAAATCACTCATGTGCTGTCATTTTTGTTCTCGGTTGTCATTCATGCCCAATATTTTATTCATTAAGAGACAAAAAAATTCCATTTCCAAAAAAGATTTGTTCAGGTTCATATGTTATTAATGAGCAGGGTTTTCTTTTTTCCAATCTTGTGACGCTAAAATATTTGGCAATTTTTTCTCCAAAAAATAGAAAATTTAGCTTTGCCCTAGAGAAACCAAATATTCCCAATTTTTTGGTCCAAAAAGTGACAAAATTTGTCCCCATAAAAATCACTAATAACTACATGTCACGTAATATGAAATTCCAAAAAGATGCGATAAATTATTTATGCCCAAATTTTTACCCCCCAAAAGAAAGAGTTACCCTACTACTACCAACACTAATTACTTCATCTTCAAGAATGTTGAAAATTTCCAAAACGATGCCATAAATCATTTATGCCCAAATTTTTACTCCCCAAAAGAAAGATATCCTTCTACCTTGTCAGCTTCAACGCTAATTACATTATTTTCAGAAATGTTGAAATTTTCAAAAAAATTGTGAAAGAAATATTCTATTTGTCAACATGAAATTTTCAAAACTAATTAATTATTTGACAGACATGTGTGGAAGCTGCCAAGGTACCTATGGTGTGTAAAGGGTAATACCCAGCACAAAAGGGCGGAGTTTTATTGGGACCCTGGAACTTTAAGGGACCCAAACAGGGGCAAGGAGTTTTATTGGGACCCGTGGAACCTGAAGCGATCCAGACAGGGGCCAAGGGAGTTTTATCGGTCCCCCCTGGAACCTGAAGGGACCCAGACAGGGGCGAGGGAGTTTCATTGGTCACCCCTTGAACCTGAAGGGACCCAGACAGGGGCGAGGGAGTTTCATTGGTCACCCCTTGAACCTGAAGGGACCCAGATAGGGGTGAGGGGTTTCATTGGTCACCCCTGGAACCTCAAGGGACCCAGATAGGGGCCAAGGGCGTTGTACTGGCCCCCCCTGGAACCTGAAGGGACCCAGACAAGGGCCAAGGGAGTTTTATTGGTCCCCCCTGGGACCTGAAGGAACCCAGACAAGGGCAAGGGAATTTTATCGGGGCATATGGAACCTGAAGGTGCCCAGCCAAGGGCCGTTTGTGGGGCCGTCCTGACGGGATGGAGAGAGAGAGTTAGAGAAGCAATGGCGATGGCGGCGCACGCTTACTTGCTGCCTGCAGCAGCACAGCTGTCTCGTTTCCCTGCCATCTTCTGACACGCCTGGAAGCTGCTGTCTGGACTTGACAAGTCTCGAGTCTCGGCTCTACTTACTTAACACTTCCTGCCATTCCCAAGAGCAACGTCTCCCAATGATCCATTTCTGACTACAACACTGGTGTTTAATACGGTTGGAGGGCGATTCCGGCCATTTGATATCGCAGCGGCGCCTTGCTTCTTTCTCCTGTAAGAGACTCCCTTCTTCCTCTTATTCTTCTTGTTCTTCCCTTCTTCTCTCTTGGCTCTCTGAAACGGCCGCCCCGGGAGCTGGTTTCTTCAGGAATTGGTGGAGAGGGGTCGAGGAGGAGGAGGAGCTGTGGAGATCGACATCTCTTCGGTTCGGGTACAATACTTGCTCTTGCGCTGCACGTTCACGTCCTCTGGTTTTCGTGTAAGTGTTCATTTGAGGTGTTCTTTTGCTGGCTTTTAGGAATGTGAAATGTAGCCTCGCAAAACTCTATCTGTCTCTAAGTATCGTCGTTGGCGAGGTGTCTATAGCTGGACTGTATTGCAGTGCGCAATCTAGCAGGCAGGTAGTTCACGAACCTGTTGTTTCTCTCCTTGTCAAATCGATAATAGTTTTTGCGGAAGAGATATCGCTTTAGATGAGTTGAAGTCAGATCTGTTGTTTTGCTGTGGTTCCACATCAGCGGTTGTGAAATATTGCTGCATCGCCTTTGCTACTTTGAAGGTAGTCTGGAGGTTCGTGTGATCATTTTCTTTTCATTTCCCTGTCTCGGCATGACACGTAATCGAGCCGACTTTTCGTTGTCTGTTTCTGCAATCCAGTAGCGAAACTTTTTTCGTTTCATTTAAACGAGCGCTGATAGAGCTCCTTGAAGAATGGCTTGAAAACAGCAGCCGAGGTTTGCCCTGTCCGCTGTAAGTTACACCTTCGACAAAAACTTTTCTCGAGTCTCTCACTGCATCGCTCGAGCGCATATTTCTTCTAACAATCCCAAGTTAAGGTGAGAGGAAGCCGGAGAGTTTCCTTGTCCCTGACGAGCAGTTCTTGACTGAATCCATATACATCGCTGAAGAATGCTGAAGCTTATTGCAAAATAGCGAAGAAGTAGGAACAGTTTCGAAGGATCTGTGTTGGTAGAAGAAGGCCGTAGAAGATCTGGTTATGACCGTTGCGTGGATGTGTGAAACTACTCTTGGTTATGCATTGTGTAGAACAAGCATTGTAGTTGGCGTTGCGAAACCGATAAGCTCAGGTCCTGAGCTGTAAGAACACAACGATGTCTAGAGGTGAGGCAGACTCGCGGAATAATGATGCAGGCCATCCCGTGCGGGCCGCCAAACACAAGGAACGTTTGGAAAAGAGAAGTTGTACTAAATCTGTTTGTACAGTACCAAGTTATACCAGCAGCAATGGTCATGCTGGGAAGAAGCAAGAAGCAGGAGGAATCGTGATGCCGCGCAAGTTCGGGGAGCAGCAAGTCTGCAGAAAAGTTGTAGAAGAATCGTCGGTGAGGAAATTATCGCAGAGGAAAGACGAAGTAGTACAGTGCAGGCTCTACTACACAGATGCTGCGGAGGCTGCTGCTTTCGAACCAGCTACCTGCCAACAGAAGGCGGCGAGAGTATGCTATGGCGCAGAGGACCTGCAGGACAAACAAGTAGTAGCAGGACGCTCTGACATCAATGCTCGTGACTTCATCATGCGGCGCTTCCTCCCAGCTGCGCAAGCTATGGCCACAGAAGCACCGTTAACAGCAGTAACAACAACAACAACAGCGGTGCGGGAGTCGGATTGCATTCCTACCAGTGGAAGAAGATCAATCCCACTGTTGCCCCCGCAGCAGCAGCTGACCGTGCAGCAAGTTGCAAACGATGTGAGGGGGCCGGCTCAGGTACGCCAAGACAGTGAGAACCTGTCTCTGAGGACAAGTTGTGGATTTCCCCTCAAGCTTGGATGGCCACCATTCCGGCATCTCTTAGGGTTCCAGACTTCCAAATCTTCTTCCACAAAGCATCATGCTCCTCCCTCCTCTTCAGAAAAGCTTCCCCATGATCAAAGGAGTTTCAACTCAGATGATTTGTTTTGGTCTGATGAGGTGAAAAAGCTTCCCCCCCCACCAGCCAATTGGATGGATTTTTTATCAACAAAAGTGCTTGCAGAGATCTATGCAGAAGATGGAGTCTGATGCCATCATCATCATGCTCTCCTCATTCTTGAATGTTGTTTTTTGCAGGAATCTCTCAACAAAGCAGATGACCCCAAGAAGCCTCAAGAAACTGCACCTGTCACCTTGATCACAGACTTAGACTTAGAGGGATTTCCAGAGCTTAAAACTGCAATAGAAAGTGACACAGTACGAGTTGTAGAGATTAGTGATGGCTCTAAGACAGAAGGCTTTGTGGAGGTGCGAGTTCCCATAACTCGCAAGCATTCGATGCAAACAGTTCATACACCAGATCACAAAGGCTTTTTAGGAATACCAAGAGTCTCTGCACTGAATAGTGACAGTGAAGTCAAGCAAGTTGATCGGCTTGGTGCTCGGCTTTCACACATGATTAGCAAGTCAAACTATACTGAGGCTCATCGTCACACTCAAGCAGCAGGTGACAGTCATGAGAAGGAAGAGTCCACAAATGGGAGCCTGTTGCCAAAGTCGAAGAAAGTTGTAAAAGGATCTGCATTGCTGACTGCACTCAAGCCACCACCCTCTCCCATATCTCCATCTGAATCGTGGCTGTCAACTCGATCCATCCCACAGTTTAGGAGACCTTCTCGAAGGCCACTGGGGAGCTTTATTCCCATCAAACCTCCAGTTCCTCCTGGAAAGAAGCCATCTGCTTCTGAATCCTGCAAGGTGTGCTGTTCTCTACATATGTCTTAGGTGTGGTCAATGCAGCTGCTGGCTTGGTCGATCTGGTACAAGTCCCTTACAATTCTTGAATGAAAAGTAAGAACCATGACACTGAGTGGCCTTCAATTAGAATCTTGATAGTTTCAAGGTCAACAACAGCTTTGAGTCATGAATTGCTGGATCCCCAAAAATCTTGGCATCCATATGTTTTGCAGGATCTTCCTCGGTGTGGGGTCTTACCACCGTCATGCAGCTTGAAGGATCAGTTGCAGCACAGGTAATATATTACATATCTAACACTTTGTTGCCATTGTTTACCATACTTTTCCTCTCTGCAATTCAGGTCTACATGGTTAAGTTTTTTGACAGATAGCAATTGAGCACAGACAAAAGATGATGGCACAAAACCAACCATTGACCAAATCTTATACATCCTCTGATTGCAAGCTTATATTGTGTTTTTACATGAGTCAGATGATTGTTATCTGAAGTAATGATGCCCAAGTCATTCTCTGGACTGTGATGTTGCAAACAACTCTATCTAGTGATCTAGCTGGAGCTGCAGCTGTAAGATTTAAGGTCAATTGAGGTTGCAACAGGTAACAATTGCAGATGGAGGCATTGGTGGAGGTGGTTTTGAATGAGATGGTGGTGGTTGTGTTGCAGGCAGTCAATCAGCCATACTGTGCAAGCTGTGTAATATGGAGTCTACTGCAGCAAATTGCTTCAAAATTAGTCTTTCTATGCTTACATGCCGGAATGAATGCAACATTGGAGAAATTACCATTCAGTTTACAAGTGTCAATAGTGCAAATAGAGGTTCCTACAGTTTCCTTCCAACCTTCTTCTACTTGGTCTTTATGAGCAGGAGAAGTCTGTCAGATCATGATAGTAGTTGGAACTTGGAACCTGCAAGGATTTCTGTACAGGGCTCTCTATTAGAGGTTGTATTTTTCAAATTTTTGATGGCCACTTCCCCCAACCATGCTCTCAGAGGGGGGATCTCAAACTTTCAATTGGTTTTTCCAGAGAAAACAGGCTGATGTGATCATTTGACTGTCGGTTCGTTTTCATGGCACTGTCATTATACCTGGCTTTTCTATTACTGCAGCATTAGTTGTCCATGGGTCAGAGTACCAGTTAAATTCATTGCCCTCTCATAACTGCTAATCATGCAGCAGTTCAGATAAAAGATATGTAGCTGGATGTTCAATTGCTCCCAACAAAGCCTACTAGCCTTTTGTTTTTGCAAACCTGCAAACAGTAACTTTCAGGCACTAAATCGAAATGAGCAACCCGATATATTCAACCCTTGAAACTAAACAAAGCCGACTGTAACATACATATGCATGTTTACATGAATGTCTACTGCAACATGCATGTGTAGTGTGATCGTAATGATTATTATATAGCAAATTAGTGCAGGATCCCATGCAGAAAAGCTTCTATTTGTGCATAGATTTTAGTATCTAGTGTAACACTACATTGAGATGCAAATGCCAAAACAATCAGTACAAATTCACAGGATCCTATGATGAAAATCTTCTATCATGCATATAGATAGAAGCTGTGATTTACCATAAATTAAATACAAATATTAAGAAGAGAAAATGAGGCAAAAAAATGTTTAACTACCCACAGATCCCACATTTCAGTTGCATGGAAACAATTATAAAGGGAACCTTTGAAGTGACAGAGGGGTCCCTTGATGTCACTTTTTGCTGCAATTTGACCAATTGTATAACTTAGTCAATACCCCCCACCCCAACCCCCAAGATAACAGGGGGGTATCTTGGAACCCCCTTTAGATCCTTCAAACCCAATATTACCAACAAGATCTATATACAAGTCTGTGCAGTCAGAACGAAGGACACTATGTGTTACACAAGCATTACTGCTGACACACCTGCCTCCAACCCTTCCCTTGTCTCATGCAGATGCTGCTCTGAACCCATTCACACTGTTGCCATTCTTTGGATAGCTGTGAGGCTCACACCCTACCCTAGCAGAAATTAAGAAGAAGGGGGTTAGTCAAAAGCTCTGAACAAACCAACCAGATTCACTCCCAGAGCTTTTTCTCCTTCATTGCATGAAGCCATTACTTTATAGACAGGTCAAGAACAGACAACTATCTACACAAAGATACATGCCGATACAAGCTGGAACAGACCTCTCTCCCTGTGTCCTCTCACCCCCTAAATATGAGTTGAGTAAAACAATACACTAATATACTATTTACTGCTGCAGTGGTCTCTCTGGCACTCATTTCTCTGAAATACACAGAATCCCAGAATTCCAAGCCCATCTTTAAACCAAGACAACCTGCAACCCCCCCACTCCAGTGGGTTTCTGGTGCTCCAAGAGAGAGCACTAGCATTGTCCATTTGATCCCCCATTCCTTCAAGCAGCAAGGTTGTGTGCCATATATGCAGCGCTCTGTCTCTCTGCATCAAGCAAACTCATTGTTAGCTCCCTCAACTCTATAACAGTTTGTCATTCATTCCAAACTTTGTGCAGTACAAACATGCTGAGCAGGCCAATTTACCTCCAGTGGCAATCAGCTTCTCCACCCGTGCCACAATATGCTTGCCATACGTGTACTTCTTAAGCGCATGTAAATGCACTCGAATACGTGCTAGAAGCAGTTCCCGCTGTGCCTCATCACACATCTCAACGACTTTTTGCGCTAATTTTCACTTCTCCACTTCAGACAAAAGACTCCTGCATCTCTTCTTCCACTATAACAAGACTGAAATGACAGAAAATTAAGACAGGAATGTTTGTTCATGGAGATCCAATGTGGTTGTAATAAAAGGTTTCTTTTAGTAGGCTTCAAATATATATCATTTTTGGCCCACTTCATAGATTATGTAAAAACATCCAACCTGTAGGGGCTCATTCTCATCAGTATGGCCAAGCATCTCATTGATCAAAATTTGATGATCAGCTGGGCCCCCAAACTCCAAGCATTTTTCCACCACATTGGATGCAAATTTGTGTTGACTCATTTGTACAATTTGCCCAGCTAGCTTTGTAATGATCTCTTTTCTCTCATGATCTCGTCCATGCTCCAGCACATGCTGGCAACCAATCCACATAGAAAAACCATGAATCAATAGCATTTCTTTTAGTTCCAACATCACCTGCCATGTAGTCTTTATCTGCCCTCAATTATATTAGTAAGTATAACAGAAGTACAAAATGCAAATGTGAATCTCAGAGCTGAGAGTACACCACAGCAAACATGTACAATCCGTAAGAAATGTCAGCTGTTGGTGTATGCCACAAACAGAACAAGTATTTCATTGCTAGTCAAAAACAAAAACCGTACCTAATAGTCAAGCAACAACCAACAAAGCTACATGGTTCAGGCAAAGATTGGTGCCTTGCAGGGAATCCTAACAAGTGCACTTATAGCGAACACCCAAAACATGCCCTGGTCAGGTGACTGCAGGGGAACAATAATTTGCAGAGAGCTGATGTTAGCAGGAAACCTGGACAACATAATTGCCATACTGATCTTGAGCAAGAATACAAGTGGAGTGAAGAATTTCCTCCATAATACCCTGCTGTTTCAGCTCAACTCTGCAATGCTCCAGTACTCTCTGGCAAATCATACAAGAACCAAATGTGCTCAAAGATCTGGCAACTTATTAATCAAAAAAACATCCAAGACTTCCAACAAATCCTACTCAAAATGCCTGTCAGCACACAAAAATTAGGAACATAGGTGAGATCACTATATGACGGTAGCATCTGTGAGCACTATATAGATATCAAGGTGCCACCATCATATATTGAGCTCGGTTTATAAAGTTGTAAGATCAATATAGAGTTGAAGCTCCTTAGAAACTGAAGTTTGTGAAATCTGGAAGCAAGCTAAGTAGAAATTCATTTCTGATGAGGCAGATGAGAACCAGAGTGTAGCGTGCAACACAGCGCACTTTTGGTTTGTAGGTTTGAGCAAAAGTTCACCTGGATGACTCGGCAACCATATGGATGTGTGGAGAGCACCACAACTTGATTGTAAAATGCAGATATGATGCACTGTATTCTATCAGGAGGAACACATTCAATGCACTTCTGGATCACATGGTTTCCATTCTGATCATGAACACAGTGCATCACATGCCCATCCAGCTCAGACACCAACTGTGTCTGCTGAACAACATCTACCACCTCCAATGCCTGATGCAAAATCCCACAAAACCCACTACAGTCAAGCCAAACACAACCAACAATTAGAAGCAACTTCGCGCTTGAAAATCATAAAAGTGGCAAACAAATATTTTGTTGACAGTTGTGGGAAAATATCGCCATGTATACCCAAACACAAAGCAGGTGGGTGTAAAGACATACACAAACAAAGATGTAATTCTAGCTCCAAACTTGAAGGCAAATACAAGGATGAGACATGTGTCATGACACTTTAAATTGGAAAGTTCAAGAGTATGCCCTAAAATCTGTGAGTCTGCACTATGGAATTTCACAATTTGAGGGTGTGCTTCGGCTACATCAGAATCCACATGTACAAAATGTAAACTTGTCCAAACACATTATGTTAAGTCTCATCACACAGAGACTTGAATTTGTGTCTGTGTTGTAACATAACATGACCAACAGCACACATCTGTGTTGAAGTGACCAAGGGCACCCAGAATGTCAAGCACGACAGGCAATAAGCTCAAAAAACCCACATTTTGCAATACTAAGCAACTCAATTCAATTGAACAGTTTTAAGAGACACACCATTGGGAGAAATGTTGCCATTTACTCTTACCTTTTGAATAACTCGGCAGCCATACATCTGGAGGCTGAGCAATGTCCTACCAACCGACTTGCCAAATCATGCCTCTGTTGGGATGTGCCATGCTCAAAAAACTGCACCAAAACCAGATACTGAGACCAATAAATCCCTGTCTTGATATATATATCTATTGATCAGACATCTGTCTCAAGACTTTCACCCCAAAGAAACCAGAAGATTCTCAGATATCCCCAATGTAGCCAAAATAGACATATGCATTGGATGCTGAATTGGTCATCCAGGCAAATACTGTCTTACATATATCCCCAGTAAGTCATCATCAAGAAAGAGTCATCTTGCAATTGACAGCTATACATGACAGCAATAATCCAATCAATAAAGGCTGAAGGACCAGGGACATTGAAACAATTTTGTCACAAGGCTTCTTTCAGTCTATGGTAACAACCTTTTGGATCACATAGTTGCCAAAAACATCAGTCATGAGTGTCAAGGCATGAGGAAGCACTTCCTGGAAAACCATGCCCTTCTCATCTGGGCTAGCAGTCTCCAATTTCTGTTGGATGAAGCGGCTCCCATGCTGATCAGCACTGTGCACTCACAGCAGAACACCATATGTTTTAGATGCTTTGAAATGCTTATATCATCAAAGGTGATGACTACAACTTCCAGTGCCTGAAACCAATGCCCTCAAAAATTTGCATCAACAAAATCCTATAAGAAATTTTTTACACAGAGGCTCAGGTTGAACACATAGAGACATACCTGAACTCAACAACATGACCTGTAATATCAGACAGTTCAAAATGTTGGGTCTTACTGTTCTTGTATTCTTCTAGAAGAGTGGATCCCTGGATCTCCACAGTTTTCTCTGGGCTTCTCTGAGATTGCCACCCAGAGTAACTTGTCCCAGCAGCAGCAGCACTAGATCTGCTAGTTCCTGAAGAGAGATGCAAGCTACGATCATCCCGTCTTGTAGAAAGAGTTCCTGCTCCAACAGGTGAACCTGGTAGCACAGGGCTGGTAAGGGGTGAATTGTTATATGGCATCACCATCCCAACTCCTGGGGGGCTGCCATAATATGCTGGGCTGACTGATCCACTTTTGTTTGATGCAATTGGCACACCAATTGGTCCAGTCCTTGCATACTGCGACTTTTGCTCTCCTGTATACCCTAACATCGCCCCTAGCGCTGATACAAATTCTGCAGTACTTCCACTTGCTGCCCTGTTTAGTGCCACACTTCTTGCTTCAGCACTAGTCAAATTCATAGTTCCCCCTGATCGCCCTGAAACACTCCCTATTGTTGCTAATCCAGGGCTGGCAGATTGAGTACTACTGGAAACAGGAAAATCTAGAGAGGCAGTTCTTGGCACAGGTGCTGCTAGCCCAGAAGATTGCCCATGAATGCTAGCAACCCCTGGGATTGGAGTCAAGGAACGTGATCCAAGTCCTGCTGCTACTATGGCATTGAGTTCAGCAGGGGTCACAGAAGTGAGTAAGACATCCTGCAAATGTGTGAGCTGCATATCAAGTGTTGGGGTTGCATCACCACTTTCTTCATTTGCTGCTCTGCTTGAAGACCTGGAAAGCTGGTATACTGGTGAAGGGGTCCGAGGAAAGTCCTCCTGCAGTTCAATAAGAGAAAACACATAAGTCTCCTTGTGTTGCAAAAGAAACTGATGGGTGCACATACCTCCTATATATACCTGGTGACAAAGTCAAAGAGCAGGTAATATGTCCATTTCCTGAATCCACTAAAACAGAATGCCCATGTCCAAAACCCCTGGGCATTTTCTACAGAAGCTAGAGGTAAAAGTAAGGAAGGAGAATTTGGAACTAGAAAAGTATGGGAAAAACACCGCACCTGAATAAGGTCTACAAGGCTTTTAGGGTGGGGAGCTCCAAGTCCTGTAGAAGAAGAACGACCCATCAAATGATCTACCCTTCTATTGGCCCAGTCGCTGGAGCTTTGTCTAACAAGGTTGCCAATTGGTGAGGGAATATCATCCTCCAAGGGCTCCGGCTCCTCTCTATGGGTGGGCAGCACAGGTTGTGTGGAAAACAAGGATTTGCTGCTGCTGCTGTCATCCAGAGACCTCAACCTTCTCTTGTCTCCGATGCCCCCCCCGACCACCTCCATACCTGATTGCAACCTCTGTGCAAGCCGATAATTCTCCCAGGAGATTAGTGGCGGGGGCAGCCTAGGGTTAAGGTTAATGTTGTTGTAGTAGTAGATGAGGTACGCGGGATCAGATCGCTGCTGCTGTTCAGCGTCTAGAACAACAAAGTCTCCTCCTCCTTCCCCGGACTGCGCCTTGGAAACACCACGAGCACCACCACTACCAGATTTAGGGTTTTTGGAAAGGTAAGAGAACAAACCTCCCATCGCCGCAAATGAACCCTCCACACTGGGCGGCGCACTCCCACTCCGCTGCCGCGGCACTACCACTCCCTTCTTCTTCTCACTCAATTCCAACCGTGTGCGTCTGTTGAGCAACAAACCCAACTCCGCTTCTCCCTCTTGGGTCATCGAAGACGAGCTGTGATGATGATGATGATGAGCTCCACCACCACCACCACCACCCAGAATGGAAGCCCCCCCTCGTAGACCATCCCCGAGACCTACTCGTCCACCAATGCCTGCTCTCATTCCACCACCCGATGATAACATTCTCACCGGGTTCTCCGTCGCCATGGCTTCTCGCTCCACAAGCGCCACAACCAGTTTCCAACAGCATCTAAGCTTGCCTTGTTGTTCTCCGAGCCTCTCTCTCTCCTCCAGCCACGCCCTTCTCTTTTTTTTCTCTTTTTTTCTTTTTTTTCGTCCAGCTGCGCCCAAAACCTCAACTTCGTTCCTGAAGCTGTCCGAACTCAATGCCACACCACAAGGCCATATGCTCTACGGACCAGTGTAGCCTCTGCAACAATGAGCACAGAAGCTCGGTGACGCAGCGCAAGCGCTGCCGAGGGCAGAGTTGCGGAGAGGAGGAAAGGCCGGTTTGCTTGCTTGCCGTTGCGGGAGGGAGGCAGGGAGCTACAGGGGTGAATCTTGAGCGTCCAATGGCAGGCTCTACGGTCGAGATTCGCTTAGAACGGAGCCCACCTTGAGTATATATATTTATACCATATATCGGTCAGGCAGGGAACGAACGTACCTATGTGCGTTCTTTGTTAGGGCACTCGACGCGCGTGCGCGGTCCGATGATGGGCACCTACATCTGGAGCCGTCGATTAGCAAATTGGCACTTTCTGGCTCTCTTCACTTAATATTAGGTAGATACGGTAGCTAGCTACTCTCTTTTTCTTTTTCTTTTCTCTTTTTGCTCAAAGGGTAACCTAATTGGTAGGTAGTAGGTACCTACTTTCCTACATGTTTATTTCATTGACTTGTTTTGGTAACTAGGTGAGAGAATTCTCAAGTTTCAACCTTTGGCACACCAGGTAGGTAGGTACTATTTACATAGATGAGTTGTGGGTCCATCTTTATTTCATCCCCCCCACCACCCGCCTCCCAAAAAAAAACAAGTCTGAAAATTTCACCTATTTTGTGAGTCTCTTTTATTCCTGACACAAAGGAGGGAAAAAAAGCCTCCCCTCTGTGAACAAAGGAATCACACATCTATTATTTAGTTTGCCAATCAACTATTACCTTTGCCTTCATTGGTTTACATTTTCTACGCACATGTTGTTTTGGTACTTGATTACGTGTTGTGACAGCAATGATTACATTAACTAATACATTATCAGGTTTGGAAAATATTGCCACTACAGTAGCAGTAATGGTTGGTTTAATTCGAAACATGTCTTGAACTTCTATTTTTCTAAGACAATGAGGTGCACAATATTCAAAGCTAGAACAAATAATTCAAGGATATCTCAATGGTACTCTAGTTAGTTTAATAGGTTATGTAGTAACTCCAACTATGGATTCAACAAATTTAGTGGAAAGAAGTGTTCTAGTTCTTTTTTTTTCCTATTTTGACAAGTTTTTTTTTAAGCATGACCAGTTTTACAACAATTTGAATAGGTAAATGGTTGTTTAGCAATAGTATAGGTAACTTCAAGTTGTCCAACTAGTTTAGATTATGGGTGGGTTAATCAAGGCATTGTAATTTGTTATGATTGGTCCACTTTCTTCATAAATAACTGCAACTTCCTTATGTTTGATAAAGGTGTATCTTTTGCCATTCATGTTTTTGCTAATATAAGGTATGGTTGCAAACATGTTTTGAAGATAGTAGTTCGGAACACATTAGTAGCCTTTACTTGCAAACAATTAGCAAGTTTGAACAAATGTTCATAATAAACTTCCATTTGTTTGCTAATTTGTTGTTGGAGGTTCCTTGGCCACATGTAGACTTTTTCATTGTTCTTCATAGTTCGAAAGCATTTGCAAAACACTTGTTCCAACTCTTCTCAGAAATGCAATTGGGATGATTTTGTACAAAGTTTTTGCCCCATTCCGAAATACAATTTCATAAAGTGAAACCAAACATGTTGATGATATTAGCCTCAACAATCTCCCCATTAACTATGATTATTTTTTTGAAAACTTTGATGTGAACATCAAGATCAATATCCTTCACATATGTTGGATATTGAAGTTTTTGATAAGACAATTTATTGGTTGGTTCATATCAAACTGCAATCAATGGGTACCATGGTGGTATAAACATCCTTGAATCAAGTGTTGGTCGTCCATAAAATCGAACATGTGGATCAAGTAACAATCCTCCTCCTGGTGATCTTCCATTAAGTAAACCTCTAGGTGGTTCTCCACTCAAATGTGGATGTAAATTAGCCCTTCTTGGTTGTTAAAATAAAACATCATTACCATTGACATATAGTTCATTGGCAACATGTATGTTCACAAATAGAGTTGCAACCATTATGTGTTGAACAAGTGTAGCCTTTTAAATTAGATTTGGTTATTATAATCCAATAATTGGTATATTAATAAGATACTAAATCTACTCCATTTGCTCTTAAGTGGCACCGACCCTATTTGGGTAATACCAGATGCATATTTTTCCTTTTTTATAGAAATCAATGGATGAGTCTTTTAATTATATAATAATACATAGAGTTTGTTAGGGTCCAGTATAATTCTAAATTTATATTATACCACAATGGATACAATATAACTCTAGGTTGTCTTGCTATTAGTGGTGTAACAAGTTGCTACCAACCTAGGCCTTGACTAACTGATGTTGGGTGAGTAACCAAACCCGGCTATGATCATATTAGTGGCATGGGTACACCAACATGTATTGTTAGTGTACTTGTTTTGATAGGTAATAAAGAAGTTATGAGTTTTTCTCTCAATAATTGCTTTAATTTATCATCCACAAAAGGACAATTTTTGAATTCATGTCCAACCTATTAATAATATACACAAGTTAATGCAATTTCAATGGTAGGCTATGGGGTTGTAACCAATATATTTTGCTGAGCAAATGGTCGTTCAACAATTCCCATAACAAGTACACTTAACCAAACACCTTGAATTATAGGTTGTGTTTGTTGGACAACAAGTATTTTAACTACATCCATCAATTCTACATGTTATTGAGAACTAAATTGATGTGAAGGTCGTTGCTTTAAGTTGTGTAGTTGTTCTAATCGATTTAAAAGTTGATTGTAATCCAATTTTGAATATGTTGTGATAGGGTTCAAAACAAAAACCAATTCATATGTGTAATATGCAACAAACTAGTGTTAATCAAGATGGTACAAAAACTTTGGGAATATAGTAACCATGTGTTATAGAATGCCACATCTGTGTTGTAAATGTTACTTCATTAGCATGTTGAATAGGTGTCATGTTTTGTTCACCCGGTTGTTTGTTCGGCCTCCGTTGTAGGGATGATTATTGGGAGGTCAAAATTTGACAAATTGAAGGTTCTTGTGGTTCACTTTTTTTTTCATGTTCTACTAATATCTAATGAAAAGGTGATTTTATCATAACCAATTGTTGAAGTTATTTTTTGGGAGCATCAATTGGTTAAATTCCCTTGGTTTGATAATGTGTTGGTTCTTACAATTGAACTGCTTCATAAATGAGTTGTTGTGGTACTTTTAATTCTAATTACCTTTTAAAGCCTCTTGTGACTACTATTGACATCTTTTATATTGATTTGAAACAATTGTTAATTTAAGTTATTTTGATCAATAGGTTGTTATAAAAATAAAAAATCATCAAGGCATAAAACTCTTAAAAGACTATTAAATTTATTTACAAATCCAAACTCAAAATTTCGAAACAAAATAAATGTTAAAACTAAAAAGCATAAACATTTTTAACTTAAAATTTCATTCCACTTCATGGTCACCAAAATGTTAAGGGTTTTTTTTTTTTTTTTTTTTTTTTTTTTTTTTTTTTTTTTTTTTTTTTTTTTTAATTTGGAATTTTTTGTCTTCAAACTTCTTAATTATGTTTTAGATGTTATCAACAAGTTACTTTGAATAAAAAATTCAGATATATTATGTTCTCCCAAATGCAAAAAAAAAAACAAAATTTTATCTAATGCACCCCAAATTGTTCATAATATTCAAATGCGAGTTTCAAAGTGAAAACAACAAAAGGAGTTTAGATGCATTCCCTAGCTCACAACATTTCAGGGGTAAAAGGGGCATATTGGAGCTTTGGGATGGGGTTTGAAACAAATGACAAATGGGTCAATTATTCACATGAGCTTGCACAAACAAATCAACAAGTTGGTTAATGTGTAGTTGTAGCACTCTTGGTACATGGACAAGCCATGAACATATGTGGACTCACAAAACTCATCACGATTCAAACTAGGGGGAAGCCACCACCTTCCCCCTTACAGTATTTTATGTGCCTAGCCACGGGGGCTACGCCCAAATGTCATTTTATCCTAAGACTCCCAAGTTGGGAATCCTGAAATTCCCGAAATTGGGACTCCTATGATTTCGGAGACCCATAATTTTTTTTATAGACCTCCAATTGAATTAAGGTTTAAAGCAAAGTTGTAGCCCCCATCGATAACTTTCCAACAATATGTCTCATGTCACCTGAATGTAAGTAAATCATGGCAATTATTGACTTTTAGTGGTTGGGAGTCAAATTGGTAATTTGACTCTTGACCCTTCTTTTGGCCATAATTTATGTTTTAAGTACCCAAATGGGTAATGTGGGCTCATTTTAAACATCTATGTCTCCAGATCTTTCCAATGGTATTAATATTTTTTCAATCCAACGAGTTTTAACCCTTAAAATTGTTTTCTAAAAATAAACCCCAAACTCTCAAAGTGGGAGCCCACTTAGGAGTGTGCACTCATTCCTTCACACTCTCCTACACTATCGTGAACATGAAATGTGACTCTCAAACTTCACTCTCATCTCACACTTTTGTAAGCATTTGCCTCGATCGCAAGCCCAAGGTTAAGGTTGTGACATTATCTTACATAACAAATTGAAATAAATAAAAATATTCAAGTTCTAAATGAACATGTTCATAGACCAAAAATACAAGCAAGAAATTATCTAATAAATCAAAAGAAGAAAAGAGTTCCAATAAGTTCAAAAAAATTCCAAGAAGTTCCAAAAATATATATCTATGTCAATTTTCACATCCTTTTATTTATACCAAACATAACATTGTTTTAACTTAATCATTAGTCGATAAAACTTAAATTTAAACTAAAATAACTATTGGTTACAAGTTTAAATTGACCTATTACTATCAACAATCAATTACTCTACATGTTTATTATTAGTTAACTTATCCCCTTGGTTACTCTAACACCTATTATTGGTTATTTCAACAGATTGATTCCCCTAAGATCTTGTTACCTAGTAATAATTGTATTAGTTTAAAAGTTATATTGCCTTACCGATTACCAATTGGTAACAACCGGTTAGTATATTCACACTTGAAAAATTGGGTTAACAATTATAGTGAATGAAGAAGGCATGTGTAGAGGTTTTCTTACAAGAGAATATTGTTCCTTCGTGAAACTTGAAAGCCACAAAAAAGCTCACTCCTTCCAAACCTTTTCAAAAGGTTATGCCACCTCTTTCTCCTTTTGGTGGCCCAAGCATGCAATTTGATTTTTTCTACTCCTCCCATTTCAACCCATTTCGCCCCAGTCCCATTGTCCTATTTTCCATTAGGTCGCCTAGATGGCAATGCAATGTTCTTCCATTTTCTTGGTCGAATATAATTGTTGAAAGGATTGAACCAAGAAGCGGTTCAAAGAAATTGGAAAGATTTTATCCTTCATTCACCAAGTTATTCATTTTTCAACGCCTTTTCTTTTTAACAAAAAAATTCTTTTTGCCTTTTGGTTTTGATTTTTGCATCTTTCCCTCCCTATGCAAGTCAATTTAGAAGACAAGGTTCTTTGGTAAATACAAAATTCCTATTATATATTATGGTCTAAATATGGACTAAACATATCATGAAACTAAAATTAAAAAATTCTACTCAATCAAATCTACTCATATCTAAGTTCAAAATTTTTATCCAATCATGAAAATTATGAAAAAAACATTAAAACAACAAATCTAGCTATGGAATTCAAGCCTTTCCAAAAAACAATGCACTTGTTCCATACTTTCCAAAACTCAAGGTTCTACAATCATCCTCTTCATGTGTCTTTCAAAAGTGATATCCTTAAAACAATCTTATGATCAATTCAAATTCAAATGGTGTTGAAAATTATGTAAATTAGTTAGTAAATCCTAGAAAAGTAACTAGATAAGTAAATATTAACTAACTAACTATTTACAATGATTAATTACTCCCTTAACATTACCCCACTGGTACTTTAAATTATGTCCCAAAATTTTGGATCAAAGTATGTTAAGAAAGCTAAATCAATTATTGTTTCTGATCCTATGAGTTATAAATCTAATGTTGATATTGTTGTACTATAATTTGATACATATGTACCACAATTTGATCTATTTGTACTATAGTCTAATCTATCTATGCCTATTGTACTTCAAATTGAATCAAAGGTTGATTATTTGTTGTGTTTAGAATCTGTTGTTGTATGTATTGTACCTTTGTTTATAATTGTGCACTTGTTTGTTGATATGTTGTTGTTTATTGCTTTGATTGCAACTTTAATGTGACTTGTATCTATTGTTGTGATTACAAATCTAATGTTGGATCAATCTAATCCACATGTTATTTTTCAACTATGTGTTCCTTATTTTGTATCTACTTTCTTATTTATATAGTTACAAATCCATACTCTTGGGAACTAACCTTTTGTGGAATAGACTCTAATGGCTCTAGACTATGTTTTGATACATATTTCATATCTTTAGCTTTCTTATGAGAACTACCCCTTCCTCTTATGAGGTCTCCCAGTTCCTACTGTATTGTTTTTATTTTTGATGGTCCCACACCATTAGTTTGTCCTCTCTTTTCTTCCTCATACGAGGTTTTTGGTTCTAGAGTCATGACTAAAGGTTCATACTGGAATGATGGTATGGCCTTTTTCATTTAAAATATATTTTGCTTGTAGGACTTCTCATTTCTCTCATACATTTTACAATTTTTTCTTATTTCCTTTTAAAATATATCCTACACTACATCCCACCAAAGATCTACATCCTTCTTTTTCATAATCAATGCGTTGAGTTTTATTTGAAACAAACTATGCTGCTTCTTAAGTTCATTTTTTTATTTGAAAACATTATTGAGTTGAAGGGTTTGATTCCCTAGGCTTGCTTTAGAACTTGTTGTAATATTTCATTAAAAGCCATATGCCTCTGCACATTTTTATCCATCTTTGCCTATCTTTGGTTAAATTACCTTTATATTTCATTTTGGGTTGATAAACATTACCAATATCCTCTCTGAGCTCCTTTAGTTCCTTTGGTTGCTTTATAAAAGTCTACTCCATATCCTTATAATCTCTCTAAAGTTTATTGCGTTCCACACCTAAAGAATCTTTCTATGTCTTAAGCTTATAATAATTAACATTTGTGTGCATCAAAGTTGATTGTAAAAAATCCTTCTCAACCCTGCTTTTCTTTAGATCCTTATTGTGCTTTTCCATGTTGTTGATCTTCTGTCTAGTTGTTTGTAATTTTGCTAATACCTCATTATTATCATCCTGCTTCACCTACAATTTTGCTTTGAGCTTTTGTCCTTTTTCCAAAATTCCCTGCAAGTTCTAAACAAATTTGTCCTTTTCCTTTGTGATTTGTTTATTTATGATTCCCAAATCATAAAATTTGAGTAGAATGTCGGTCATCTATGTGATGTATTTTGCTGCATGTTGAACCATAATGTAACTCTCCTATGTTCATCTAGCTTTGCTTCTAATCCTTGTACAAACCCTAGTGTACGAAATCTAAGAGTTTGTCCCTTGGAAACATTGTTTAAAGATCCTATACTTCTATGTGAAGTCCAGATATCTCCAAAAATGTTTGTTCCTATAGTAGAACCTAGTCTTGAAGGTGGTATACCTTCATAACTTTGTGGTGTTGGAACAAATTACTGCACATCAGGCAAATTTGGTTGTGCTTCCTACATCTGTTACTTTGGTTCCTTTTGGGGTTGAAATGTGACTCCCTTTTGGGCCATTTCTATTGCTCTTACCCATTTAATCCCTTTTCTTGCTTTGGAGAGATATATGGTTTGGTATTGACCTAGGGTACATTGATTTTTCCTTTGGTCACTGTTGTTGTTTTTTCTTTTTTAGCAACTCTATTGCTTATTGAGGGTTAACATTGCCTTTCATTGTGGATTCTTCTTGTATTTTCTACCTCTTCAACAGAATTTCCCTCTCTTCATCATCATCAAATTGGGACATCATAATTGTTATTCTAGTTATCCTTGTTTATAGTTCTTTCTCCTTTTTGGGAGAAATATGTGCAAGGTTCAGAGGTCTTTTCTTTTATGAATTTATTTCTTAAAGTCTCTTTCCTCCTCTTCTCCTCTTGTGGTTGTTCATTCTACTTCTTTTCCTATGGTTTTGTTCCTTTGACTTAAAACCATTTTTGAAACAAAACTTCTAGAACAATAACAAAATGGCATACATCATTTTTAGGCTCTCTCTTGGCAATTCCTTCAATCATGTTCTTTTGACATTTTCCGATCCGATTAAGTCTTTGACCAACTTATAATACATGATTATAGTTCAATTGACAAATTTTCCATGATCTACTTTGGAGATCATCATGGCAAATTTGTTGTTAAAGTACTATACCTTATCTTTTTGATAAATAATGGGCAAATTGTAACAATCCTATTAACATACTCTGGTTTCATTTTTTTAACAACCTATCTTTAGTTTGGTGTTGTAAATATTTAGAACCCTATCAGCAATGTCTGCCAAAGCTACTTTAGCATTTGACATTTTTGCCTAATTTGTTTTTGTTTCACATGTATGGTAAAATTTAAAAACTTTCACCAATAGATGTTTATCTATAATTCTTTGCTCCTCTACCATCATAACTTTGATTCTATTGTGCTTAAAATCTAGTTTCCAATTGTTTAAAATTCAACCAAAATATTATGATGGGGAGTCTTCCATTCAATCTCAAACAAACCTACCAATCCATTTTTTTTTGCCCATTTTCTCTCCTCCTTTCCATAACTTCTCCAAAGTAGAATGTTTTTTAGATTGTTATTCTAACTCTACTCTATAGGAGTAAAGATATACCTAACGTCATCATCTTGTTGAGTTTGGACCTTTTTTCCTCAGAGATTAGTAACCATTTCTTGCTAAGTCCTTTTATTGCGCTTCTTATTTGGAATTCGGAGCTTCTCTAAAATCTATTCATGTGTAGGCTCTTGTTGTGATGGTCCTTCTTGTTGTTGTCGCAAATCCTCCCATTGCCGCTCCTTTTCAAAGTCAAAATTGAAAATTGGACCAACCTATTCACTTGTGCGTACTTTCTTCTAAATTTTTTTAAATTGTACTTCCTAAAAGTTTATTTGCAATCTTTGTTGTTCTTTCTAATCATTACAAAAACCCTTTCAAATTTAGACAACGGAGAAGATCTTTGAGAAAAAGAAAAATAAATAGGAGATGGAAATGGCAGACCTCTCGAGAGAGACCTAGACTGCAAAGGCAAAATGTTGGAATTTTTTTGTTATACTCTATCTTTTTTGTTTTTCTTCTCTCAATTTTTATAGTCTCTTTCTAGATTGTTTTTGCAACTTCTCAACAAAATTTTCTTTTGTGCTCATTTTGGAAATATAAAATGTCAAAAATTTGTTTACAAAAAACGAAAATGAGTAGTCATTTTGTTCTTTGTCAACATCAAAAATGCCATCACCTCGTTTCGTGTAGTGATGTTTCACTTTCTGCTTTAGGGTTAGTGTTTGAATGATTTGTCATTTTTTCTTGTTTTTTGACACTTGTTTGATTTTTGTTTGAGTTCATACTAACAACATGGGCTACAATTAATGCCTACTAACCTAACAACTATGTAGGTATGGTATTGGGTTCTTATGATAAAACAAAAAAAATTCGATAACCTAACATTATCCACACTACAATTTTTTTTTGTCATGTGTTGAATCATCATATGAACATAGTTTTTTTTTCTAATGTTACATACATATCTAACTTATAATTTACTGGTTGTGAAACTGTGTGATCATAATCTTTGAATAATATCATATATTGTTGACTCATCAAATTGACCGAAGCTTCTTTTGATATGATTGTTTGATCAGTTTTATGATCTCTAATGTTACTTTTCTTTTGAATTTTCATAAAATTTACCTTTTTGTGGTCAAAATTTATAGACTTTAAGGATTTTTTATTCTTTGAACTTTGAATCTCTTTCAATGTCTGATCCACATATCTATATGGTTTCAACTTGTTAATATTGACCAATATTGGGTTTGGTTCAATTTTGTTGGCCAAAAAAAAAGAATAATGTTATTAGGTAAGCAATATTATACCCTAAATGGGCCAAACAATATTTTCTTGAATTTGCTTAAATGTGTTTTTTCTACCTTGGGAACCAAATAACATAATCTCCAAATTCGAACTTCTTCTCTATATGTTTTTGTTGACTCCACAAAAATATGTTCCATTGGTTTTTTCCAACATTGTTTTGAGCTTCCAATTTGTTATCATGTAACTTTTGTAGTTTTGTAATTTTGGTAGTTAGTACTTTAGTGGGTTTTTCATTTCTAGGGTTTCCATTAATAGCCATTAGAATATATTATGTTAGCACTAGAGGATGTAGACCATAGATTAATTGGTAAGGTGTGTATCATGTTGCCACCTTGTAAGACGTCATGTATGAAAATAAAATTGTAAACAAATGTTCATCCTAGTGTGTTTTCTTTTCATTGACTAACGTGGTCAATAATCTACCAATAACTTTGTTAGTAGATTTTGTTTATCCATTTCCCTATGGATAATAAATAGTATAACTAACATGCTTTAACATTTTTTTAGAAATTAGATGTTTGATTGTATCATTGATGAAATGTATTCCTTAATATGTAACCATGGTCAAAGGACATCCAAATCTGGTCAAAATATATTCATACATAAATATGGTTGTAAAAACTATAATATTGGTTCTTAATGCCTTTGCCTCTACCCACTTGGTTGCATAATCTATAACTACCAGAATATATATGTTCCATGTTAATCTTCTTGTTGGTTTAATTGGACCTATAAAAGGTTCCTTTGGAAGTGTTGTTATTAGTTTGGCTAGAACTTTTGTTTTTAGTCTTCCAACTTTTTAATAACTATCACAACTTCTACAAAATTCATGAGTATCTTTGAATAGAGTTAGCCACTAATAACCTGCATCCAAAATTTTCTTTGTAGTCATATTTAAAGCAAAATTTCCTTTTACCACTCCTTCATGTAGCTCCTTAAGAATAACATGTGCTTATGAGGTGGTCAAACATTTATGCAATATGTTATTTTTTCCGTTTTATACATTTTTCCCTCTTAGAGTAAAAAGGTTATTCCTTTCTAGCTAACTTTTTGTTTTTGAGTTAAGTTCAAAGTTTCTAACATCTGACCCGTCTTTAAATAATTCTTCACCTCATGAATCCATATAGGTTCTACAAAAAATAATGATGAATCTACAGTTTGATATGGGATTCCAATGGTTTCCAATTGTCTGGTAATTTAGACAAAGGATCAGCTACCACGTGTTTTCAAGGTTTGTAGACTACTATGAATTCATATTCCAAAAATAACGACATAAGTATTTGGACCTTCTGGTTTTTGCTCCCAATTTTTTGTTAATTGATATTGTTTTAAGTGTTCCAATACGTTGAACAATAGTCACGTTGTTCTCCTAATCGTGTGTAACCTTTGCATCTTGAAGCCAAGGTTTTCCCAACAACATGGAATAGGTAAAATCTACCACATTAGTTTGCAAAACAATAAATGTGGCTACATATGGTATGCCATGTATGTGAATCTTCAAATTTTGATGATTCCTAAAGGTCTGGTCATGCTTTGATCTACCATTTTGAGGTGGTATGGGGTTGGTCTTAGTTTGGGTAAACCTAATTTTATTCCGAGGTTATTTGTTATGATATTTACATTTGCTCCTACATCTAACAAAACATCTTCAACGATGTTCTTCCCAACTTGTATTTGGATAACTACCATTTGGTTATTTATTTCTATAGCTGGAATGTCAATTACATAATGTGTTTCAATCATTGTGGCTACATTAGGCTCTCATGTCACTTTAGTAGCTATATTAGGTTTTATTTGCTTTAGTTTCAACCACATGTATTTATTAAGATCTAGTTTTATCTTCAATAACTGACCTAACTTTAAGGTATAGGTAGTTTCCAGCATCTATTTATTGATAACTTGGAATATCTATTCCATAAACATAACTATGTTGTTAGGAATAACAAAAAAATAAATTGGTACAATTGGTTATATGGACACCTCAATATTTGGTAATCATGCCTAGCTTGTACTCCGCCATGTTTTCTCCTTTTGATTCAGACTTTCTGGTGGGTCTTTTGCTTGCATCTTTTATATTATATTGACAAAATATTATTGTAGTATCTGTTCTTCTTCCCATTCAGCAACAGACTTCTTTTTTATTAACTTTTTGTCCTTGAACACTTGTTTTTCAATAATCTTGATCTTGGTGATGGCCATGTCGACATCCATTATATGAACTAAAGGATTAGCAACCTTGGGCTCCACCATAGATGGTTTTTTTGTAGTCTTCACTCCTTTGTTCTTAAACAAATTATGCATGTCATTGTATTTAGGAAAGTCTATAATCTTATGTCCAATCTCACCACAGATATGATAGGAATACTTCACAAGTTTTTGTATTCTAATCTACTGAATGGTATCTTCATAAACTACAAGAATAGACTCTTATTTTCTTTTGACTTTGCATGTTTCAACATTGTGATTTGTCCTATGACAATTTGTATAATACATTCCTATTTTCTCTGGAATTGTTTAAGGTTTTTAAGCTAATATTATTTTACTATTATGTGGTATTAACAAATTACTTATTGACTCAATTTTAGAATTTCCTTCTTCACAAACCAAAGTTATTTTTTATTGTTGCTAAATGGAGATATGGTTGTAATCCAAATCTAAAAATAATAGTTAAGAAACTATATGTTGTCTTGTGTTGAAAACTATTGGTTAACTTCAATAGTTTCTCATAATAAACCTCCACCCTTTCATTCTTTTCATGCTTCATATTCTTTAGCCATATATAGACTTGCTCATCATTTTGAATTGTTCTAAATCATTTATAGAAAGCTAATTGCAATTCTACAAAAGTGCAATTTAGGTAGTCTCCCATGACGCACTCCCAACTCCTTGAAGGACTCAAAAAATGAGTCCAAGTACAAGACAACGGAAGGGGGAGGAGTCAAGGCATGCTCCTTAGCTCATAACACTTTGAGGGGTAGAGGGGCGTGTTGGAGCTTCGGGATGAGACTAGGAAGAGTTGACAAGATTCATGCACTCACACGGGCTTGCACACAACCCACACAAGGTGGTTAGTGCATAGTTGGAACACCTTTGGTGCTAGGGTGAACCATGGGCAACACGGACACACAAGACTCACCATGGCCCGAACTTGGGTGAAGCCACCACCTTCCCCCTTTCTGCACCTCTCCATGGGGCCCACATCCAAATGACTTTTCTTTCCTGGGACTCCCGAGTGGGAGTCCCGAAATCGCGCCAATTGGGACTCCCGTGGCTTTGCAGCACCATAACTTTGCAAATAGACCTCAAATTGAGGTGCGGTCTAAAGAAAAGTTATAACCCTTGTCAAGAGCTTTCTAACATTATGTCGCAAGTCATCTGCAGACAAGTAAATCGGGTCGATTCTTGACCTTTTCTAGTCGGGAATCAAATTGCCAGTTTGACTCTCGACCCTTCTTTTGGCCATAACTTGTGTTTCAGATGTCCAAATGAGCAATGCGAACCCATTTTAGACATTTAAGTTCTAAGAGCTTTCCAATGATATAAAAAACGCCACAAGACATTAAGTTTTGACCCCTAAAATTGCTCTTTAAAGTTTCGGGAGTCCATCGAGACTCCATCTTTCAAAGTGGGAGTTGCCTTGGGAGTGTGAGCGTTCACTCCCTCACACTTTTTTACACTCCCAGGAGTATGTGATGTGATTCCCAAGCTTCCTCTTAGCCCGCAACCTTGCAACCCCTTTGCCTTGGCCGCAAGCCTAAGGCTAGGGTTGCGACATCCCATGTGATTCTTACACCAATCATTTAATGTGTTTTTGAGGGTAAAACTAAATAGATTAACAATTTTTGCATCTTTTGTTTCACCGTTTACGCTAATAACAATTTAAAAAACTCTAACATGAACATCTGGGTCAGAATCCTTCACATACTTAGTATACTTAAGTGGTTGACAATACGGTTTGTTTGGTGGTAATGGTGGTATGCCTTGATTCACCATTGGTAATAAAAATATCATGAAGGTCCTAATCCTCCTCCTCCTCCTAGATCTAATGGTTGTTTAGCAAAAATCTTATCCACTTTTCTAGGCAGTTCTATATGCATGCTCACAAGCTCTATTCCCTTTGGAGTCTATGGTCTAAACTTCATACCAACAATGGTATGGGCTAGTGCTATTGTAAATGGAGCTTTAGTAACTATAACCATAGAGTGGGGCATTGCCACATAATATAATGGTTTAGATATTACTCGTTTTACTTCGAAATTGGTAATTCCTACAAAGGTAAATCCAACATTGTTGTGATGTAACAAATTTTGACACACCCCCAAGTTCCTTGATGAATTCAACTTCAAGTCCAAAATTGAAGACAATGAAAGGAAAAGGAGTTGGGGTGCGTTCCCAAGCTCGCAGCACTTCACGGGTAGAAGGGCGTGCTGGAGCTCCAAGATGGGATTAAGAAAATTGACAAACAATTCAATTACTCACATGGACCTACACAAACCAAACAACAAGTTGAATAGTGTGTAGTTATAGCATTTTGGTGCATGGACGAGCCATAGGCAAACACGAACTCACAAGATTCATCATAGCCCAAACTTAGGGGAAACCATCACCTTTCCTTTTATAGTATATTTTATGCCTAGCCACGAGACCAGCACCCAAATGTCATTTTGTCCCAAGACTCCCAAGTGGGAATCCTGAAACTCCCAAGTGGGAATCTCGAAATTCCCAAAACTGGGATTGTTACAACTTTGGGGGCCCATAACTTTGCGTGAAAACCTCCGATTGAGATGAGGTTTGGAGGAAAGTTGTAACACTTGTTGAGATCTTTCCAACAATATGTGCCACACCACCTGCATGTAAGGAAATCAGGGCGATTCCCAACTTTTAGTGGTCAAATGTCTAATTGCTAATTTGACTCCCAACCTTTCTTTTGGCCATAACTTGTGTTCGAAGTTTCCAAATGGGTCATGCGAGACCATTTTAGACATTTAATTTCCAAGATCTTTCCAATGATATAAGAAACTTTTCAATCCAATGGGTTTTGACCCCTACAATTACTTTCCAAATATTCAAAAGTCCATCTGGACTCCAACTCCCAATGTGGGAGTTGGGAGTGTGAATGTTCATTTCCTCACACTTTCCTACACTCCCGGGAACATGAGATGTGACTCCTAAGCTTCCTTCTTGGCCCACACCCTTGCAAGCTCTTACCTTGGTCACGAGCCCAAGGCTAAGGTTGCGACAAATTTAGTACATGAGCTACATAAATTGATACTACATCTACCATAGTTTGAATTCTCATTTCCACTTTATTGTTTTTTTAGATTTATTCTCCTTACTTTAGAAATGTTCAGCAAATCCTTGCTTCACATTATTTTCAATAAATGGACATTCATTGATATGATGTCCAATGTGATGGTAGTATGTGCAATGCGGAAAATTAGGTCTTGGAACTTTGTTCGACACACTATGAATTCCTCTACTCCAATCCCTTGGGATTCCTCTAATAATGCTTCCACTCTACCAATTAAATCTAGGTTCATTATACCTTACTTTAATAACCACATGTACACCTTTTGCTATTATTGGTTTTGCTCTTTGTAATACTACAATTTTTTGTCTAGTTACAAATACCAGCTCAATTCCTCTGGACATTCTAATGCCTTGAATTGTAGCTTCTTGTTCAACCACATAATGAATTTGAGGTTCAAAATTTTGAGTATTTTATTCAAGCTTTTCATCTTCATGTTTTTCTTAATAATAAGGAAACGAAGCAAATTTATACCTAGGTATTACTTCCTCCCTTTCTAACTAGTTTAATTTATGTTCTTCATGAATCAAAGCATCACAGTCATGTTGCTACATTAGACTTGTTGACTCTAGCATAACTCCTTGTCAAGGTCCAGATTTTTGACTTCTTCATCTAAACTCATCTTGTGAGTCTACATTTTCAATCTGATGTTTTTCTCTCCTGGAACTTTGTTGTAGATTACTAGTGCGCCTCTGTATTTCACCATTTTGCACTTCACAAAAAATTATCAATGTTGCCTTAAGTGTTATGTGGCTTGTAGGTTTCTCTTCTATCCATGGATGTTTTTGTTTTGATTGAAAAACTCTTTTAGGTGTTATAAATTATTGGTCTATTTGATCTGCACTCAAATTCTTGATTATGGCAACGCCATTTTCCACTTGTTCATGTACTATAACATGATCTAATTATTTCCTTGGAATTTAAATTACAATTCTATTTTCCATTTCTACATGTTCAAACTCAAATTTGAACAAATTTTTGCATTAAAACAAAATCCTCATAGTTAGCTACTTTGGTTAGATATTTTTTAAAACAAAAATATATGATCAAGATTTGGAAAAAATGCAAGAAACGAAAACTAAACTATACTATCAATTTTTTAAAACAAAAAAATTCCAACATTAAAACATGAATAACATTTTGAATTTTTATGTATCCATTTCCTTATGTTTTCCTCTTGTTTTCTTGTAGAGGTTTGTCTCCACCTAGGCCTAGGAGTCTCTCTCTCTATGTTCGTAAGAGAAAAGTTCTAGCATAGTCCTTACATGATTTCGATATTTCTTTCATATGTCGAGGCTAAAGCCTAGGTCATGGATTCCATGCTTTCACCACCTAGGATTAGGAATCCTTTTAGGTATAATCTTGCAATTAAAACTTTCCTTGATGACGAGGCCTTAAAGTGAGATGGGATGTGTTTGTTGAGCTTGGGGGAAGATCTTTGCATTCATGAACCCTTTGTGTGGTCCTACAATTGGGTGGAAGGCTTTGATTTGTTATATTAGATTCTTGTGTATTCATTCTTGATGAGTGGACGTTCTTAACAATAGTCCCCTTTGCCTTCATATTGTATGTTTTGCTCAAAACTTCACCATTCCAATACTAAAACATCATTAATGAATACAATAATATATTGAAATCATGTCTTGGTGGGTTGATGCATGGTATAGTGTAGACAATTTTAGGGAATATTGGGACTACATGTAGTATAAAAAAAATAGCAACACATAATATTTCACTCACTTTGAATTTTTTTAGAGATGATCACATGTAGTTAATTTGAACTTCAAACATAAAACAAGGTATTAAACCCATAAATATGTAATTGATTGATAGATAGTTGTATCATTATGTAAAAGTACACCAATAATTTTATAATTAATCATTCATTTAGGACCCTTGTTTTTTTTTAATTATTAATTTTGAAAGTCCATTCTTTTTATGTAAAACGGTAAAAACAACACTTAGCCCATCTACATCTTCAGTGGAAAAACATTTTACAACTTAAAAAATCACAATCTTCATCATTATTATAACATAATGTATTAACAAATGTTTTTAAAATATCTTATATGAATTTTGTAACTTGAAAAGAAATTGAGAATTTTGGTGAGGAAGATTCTTCTTCATGGTTATCTTTTTAAATGTGTAAAATTTCACAGATAAACTACCATTAAATCTAGTCCTTCATAATCTTTTTTTATAATTGTAGCATAATAGTATATTAGAAGGCTTCCAAGCCTCTTTTATTCACTTTTGTCAACACATGTTAAGGACTTGAACTTTTTATTTTTCCTTGTACCCATGTCTTAATCAAATTTTCTTTTTTTTATCATTGTTCATGTCCTTGACAAAACTTTTTAAATGAACATTATACATTTGCAAGAAATGAAAACCAACTCAGAAGTTGGGAGTTTCAACAAAATTTTGCACAAGCTTGATTGAACTTTGACAAATGTAAGACAAACATGAAAACTTACACAAATGTAGAAAGGGAAGAAAAAAATGCAAGGTCCATTATCACTTTCAAAAGATGGCAAAACTAAAACCATTGTTCAAATTTGGAGGTTTTATATGGTTTCAAAATTAATGCAACGATATAATCTTGTAAAAACATTGCAATAACATATTCATTATGCATGTTAGAATCCAAAGCAAGAGATGATGACAAAATATCTTGGATGCAAAAGCACATGTATGTGTTTGTAACTATTATTTTCGTTGTTTATTGGACTTTTGAAAAGTATCAAGGCATATTATTTATGGTAAAACTTTTGTGGGAGAAAAATTGATGTATCTTTTGCATTTGATCATTCCTCTTGGATCTTCAAAGATTTTACACCACTGCCAAGTTATTTCCAAAATTTTCAATAAAAATTAACATTTAAAAATGAACCCCAACTATGAATGCATCACCTACAAAAGAAAAAACACCCAAATTGAATGAAAAACTTTAGAAGGTCATTGTACATTGATCTTCTTGGAAGCATTACTTCACCTATTTGATATTTTCCCAATTTTCATTTTGCTTTTCCACTATTGTGTCTTTTTAGGTTGCACATCACCATTCACAATGGAATGGTCATCCTACACTACTACACATCAAAACTTTTCAAGCCATCTAATTTGATTACCATAATTGTTTTGACCAAAAAATTGGTCAGCTTGATTAAAAGGCACTAGTTGTTGAAATGACATGTCTTTTGGTTCAATTACTTTAATTAAAAATTATGATTTATTTCAAATTGACATTTAGTCAAGTAAAACAAAAAATGGATGCCTTTAGTAAAAAAAGGTAGGGGTTTAGTCGAATGAAAAAATCAATTTTATTTAAAACAAATTTAAAATTATATATATATATATATAAATTACTTATGGTTTTTTTGAGTGGTCAACTTGACCAAAAATGATTTGACTAACAATGAAAATGAACAATAGATTAACTCAATAGGTAGGTAGGTTAAATAGGTTAAATATGTTAATTAGCCTAGGGTGGCTAAACTAGGCTTTTTAGGCATGTTAGAAAAATATTCAAAATAATACAATGGCAAAAATCACTATTTGTTGAAAGATTTGGTATAATGGTTTAGGATTTGATCTTTCGATGTGCAAGTGAAAGGTTCAAATCCTCACACTTCCACCTTATCTAGCTAATTTATTTAATTAGGTTTGCTTGTTAGCTTAGGTGGGTAATCTAGGTTAGTTAATTTAGGTTGGGTTGTTGGGCTACGTAACTTAGGTAGGTTCTTAACTTAAGTTTAATGTTTAAGCTAGGTGCCTAATTTAAGTTGGGTTTTTAACCTAGTTGCCTTGTTTAGGTTAGGTCTAGCTACCCACCTACCTAGGCCATACCTACACAATAAATAAAACTTTTGTTCATTTGATTGCCATTTTGATTAATGTATTTTGACAATACAACAATTGGCTAAATCGACTAGTTGGTATGAAAAGTCAAAAAAACCATCAATCAAAAAACATGTGTCAATTTGACCACTAGTCAACTTGGACATGTTGAAATTCATTTGTCCATTATGATTGATTGGTTAAATTAACAAATGTCACAATTTGGTTTTTTTTCATCAAATTTTTTGATAATAAAAACCATTATTTGTAGCAATGCTACTAAGCCTACTACCAAAAGAATATACATTAACTATTGGTGGTGATATTGCCTTGATTGTCATAATTCTTGTTGATGGTTGTGAATTATGAATGAAGTTAATTTTGAAAGGGGTGCATTGTGTATGGGGTGGCATCTAATGACATAGGGTGGTCAAAATCATAATATATATATTAATGTTGATTGTGTGGATGGCTATTGATATTTATTAACTAGTCACACTTAATAAGTTGCCTTCAATATGATAGTCAAAATCTTTTAAGCCAATTTACAAGGTAGTTTTTTCTATTGCTAGGAAAAAAAATCATTGCCAAAAACCTTCCAAATGATTTCACTTTGTTTTTTTTTTCATTTTGTAGCAAATTTTACTAATAAAAAAGGGTGGTAGAAAAGGTTACTCAAAAGTTGTTGGCAAAATTGAACGAACACCTATTAGCTCACCATGGAGGATGGATGGTAATTAGTGGTTAAATTCCTATTCGTGTCTCATTCCCTAGCTCACCATAGTAGTTAGCCAATAACTAACTTGTTTTATTACATTAACAATTCACAACATATTGTTGATAAAATGTCTTCATATCCACCATACAATCAATTACATCGTGGTGCTTCTTTCTAGCAATCCACAACAAGCAATTTTTAGGTATAAATTCTTCAAAAAAATTTGTTTCATTTTATGTTCCCTTGCCTTTTTCTAGTAATGTATAGGAATGACAAATCAATCATTTTGCCCACGTTCATTTGCATCATACTCTTTTATAAAAGTTGCTACCACTTTTTAGTAACCTCCAACAACACCTTACACATCTTTTGCATTTCTTCAAATAATTAGCTAGCATCTCAAGTTTGACACCCTTGCACTCTAACAATTTACAAGGAACAACAAACATGCCATTATGCATGTCTTCAATTTGCATCACATTCCTTTTGGGAAGCTAATGTGTCTCTCAAACAACCTCCAATATACCTTAAGCATCTTATGCATGTCTTCAATTGGGCATGACCACATCAATTTTCATAGTTTTTCCTTTTTTGAATATCCATCCCAACTATCCACATATGTTTTTGCCTCTTCTAAAAATTATGCAATAGTTCATGACAGTTTGGCCATGCATAGATTTGAATGTAACAAAATTTTTGTAGACCCATGTAGGCATTTCATAGTAATTGCAACCATGGAATTGAATTGCATGGATGTTGATACATAGTTACATGGTGCTTGGCCATGAACTTATAGTTCAACATTGACATTTTAACTATATTCAACTTTCATAACTTGATTTCATTGTGGTTTGCATATTTATTTTGCCAGCTTGTGTCCCTCTTCCCTATTATTTGTAGATGGAGTCTCCCTCTTTTAACAACTATACCTTAAATTTTAGCTTAGATGATAACATGAAGATTGAATTTGCATTGTTTCCATAGTGTGCATTCAAAATTGCCATCATGGTAAATGTGTTTAATTTCGATGTGATGTACAATGAAGGTCAACATTTTGTTGATATAGATGTTGTAAATGTTTGTGACATCTTTAGTAAAACAAGAGCCATGCCAATAATATTCAATTCATTAACAGACCTTGCACAAAAGTTGATGAATGGTTTAGTTTTGCCCACAATCACCTTTCATGTGTAATCAATTGGTGAAGTTTAAATTGTTGCTAGCCATCTTTTAAAAATGACACCTAAATAATGTTCATTGACTTTCATAATCTACTTAAAGCATGATAACACATCCATGTCCTATGTCTTCATGTGGAATTAGGCAAAATATGCGATTTACAATGATGTTATTTTCATTGCATCATGCATTAATCATGCCATTGGTCGTGAGATTCAGTGGCCATCTAGAGAGGAATTCATTTTTTTGGCTAGCCATTAATTTGAATTGCAAGGTTGCATTGAGATTATTAATGGGACACTTGTCAAAAATTGGAAACCATGGAATAATGAATCCCATAAAAGCTAGTTTAATGGGATGAAAAAATTTTACTCAATGAACAATACAACCATTGTCGATCACCAAGGCATGTTCATCCATATTGACATTGGATATCATGGGTCTTTCAATGATGTTAATATCTTGTGACATTCCAAGATTTACTGGAATTGGAAGCAATGTTTTGAAAGACCTATTTTGAATACCTATCGGGTGACCCTAGATACATGGGAGAATGAATGTTTATAATGAGAAGGATTGGAAGAAGGGAATTAGCTTTAGGTGCATACTAAATTGTTGCAAAGGCTTGCAACAAGATGCATGTTGGTTATCGAATATGTGCAGAATGGGGTATTGGCAATCTAAAACGGAAATGAAAATGGCTAATGAACATAATCAACTAGATATACAGGCCAAGTAATACACATGTTTCAAGCATGAGCTCTACTTACAAACTTTTTACATTGAAGGTGCATGGATTATTCCATAGAAGTAGTTGGGGAACAAATGTGAAACCCAACAAAGTTTGGATGGGATGATGATTAATTCTAACTACAAGTGCAAACTGTATTTTTACTTGCTACTTGAACTCTTCTTCACTAAGTATAATGAGTTATCTATCACTCTTGGGATTGGAAAAAATTTCCTACTGTGTTTTTCATTACTTGTATCCATTTTTTTTATTGTTAGCACATCTTGCATCATATCCAATCAACATTTGATAATGCTTTGCCATGACTATCATGGTTTTTAATTAACACTAGTTAAAAAATCTTTCCTTTTGTCATTGGCTTATTTGCCAACTTGTGGACTATTGCCTTGGGGAACAACCACAAGGTTCAATGCAAATTGCTTCTCAAAACACTTACTTTCCATCCACCGCATCATGCATTTATGTGAATTTAGTGTCTTAGTTGCCTTGCATTTTTTGACAATCCTATTAATGAAATTTTTCCTTCTCTTTAACATGTTCCATGTTACATGTCCATTGGTGACCTTCAAGTGCACTAAGACTTCATCATTCAACAACATAGCTTTATTTGAATCCTTGTCATTTGAATTTCTCATTTTCAAGTTCTTCAAACATTCTTGTAAACGGTCCTTTAATGTGTCTTATTGGAATAAAGAATTTGGGTACTCCTTGAAGTAGTTAGTGTACACCACCTTCCAAACCACATTTAGGAGGAGTTGTGTCTTTTCTACTCTTGTTGTACAACACAAATTGATGACCATAAGTGGTTGTCATGGTGGATAAATGAAAGCTTTCCACAATGGGCCATTGGGAATTTGTTTTTCCAAGTTGGCCTTGCCTTTTCTTGAATTGGTAGGTGGTTTCTAGTCGAACAATTTTGCATTTGCATCTCATTTCATTGTGACTAACTAAACATTAGTTGTTATTCCATCCCAATTTGGTACTTATAATAAAAAATAGAGGAATTTAATTAAATATGGTTTAACACCATACCTATCATTTAAATTTAGTCACTTGAACCCGTTCCATGCACACTAGAGCATGAGTAGTACTGAAATTTTCATGAAGTTGCACTCCCTTGTAGGGTTGGTTGACTCCCGTGTTTTATTTCCATGATTGATGACATTAACAAATTCCACCAAACACTTTAACTATCGAAATAGACCATTGTAACAAGATGTGATTAATGCATAATGTACATTGTTAGTAGCATAAACATTAAGCACAACCTAATGGCCTATGTAGTTTATACATACCCAACCTTGTTTCATGAAATGTGGTCTATGAATGGATGGACTCCAATTGTTTTTATAAGTTTCTACATATGCAACCCACATTCACAATTAATACTTGAATTTGGGTGATTCAATCTTACCCTATCTATTTCACAAAATTGGTTCCTTCAATGCTCACATGTTCACAAGGGAGAGCCACCCAATCAACCCAATAATTCCAACAACCCCCTTTTCAATCTTGGCAAAAGGGTTTCATTTGGTGTTAGATTTATGAGTAAGTAACAAGGATCTCTTCCACCAAAATGCATGCAAGTATGATTACTTGGGGTTAAGTAAAGGAAGACAAGAGCATGGACATTTGTTCCTACACAAATAGTTAGACCTTTAGTTGTCTTCAACATTGACATATCATGCACAAATGTGTGGCATATGCACAAACGATGTGAATTAAAAAAACATACATCTTTGAAAGAATACAATTGCATCAAATGTGGTAAATTTTTTTTTGATTGTTTGTTTGTATTCATCATGCCCATTCTTCATGTATAGTAGCTATGTCACCCCATGAGCTAAATTTCTAAATTGAATTGAAACTTCAAATTGTGTGATGTGATCGACATTCTTATTATATCAAACATGAAGCAACTATGATAACAAAAAACTCACGTGGATTGCTTACAATAGTTCAAAACAACATTTGTACATGTGTTTATGATGCAACATTTGACTAGTTCAAAATACAAAAATGTCTCCAACAAAAGTTACATGTTAGAGTGGTAATTGTCATAATTTACATCACATTGTTGTTTTACATCAAAATCCTTGACATTCACATCCTACTTGCTAATCTCGGTTCCCATGTCCAAATCAATAACATTAAAGACAAGCACACTCATATGGTATGTGAGCAATTAGGGACTACATGGCTTGCCCACATTGCAAAATTTGATGTAGGCACCCACAATTTACCTAGGCAATTTTGAGGGCCTTCCATGGTAAGCTTTCCTTGATTTCTTTCTACAACTTTTGCTTGCAACAACATTGATGTCAAGACACAAAGGTGTAACAAGATGCATTTTTGGACAAGGGTGTCCATGAGAGGTGATAATACTTAATATTTTATTTGTTTCTCAAGCTAGTTTGTGGATAACTATTCCCACAACACACCAACTTCTAATCTTCCAATTCCACAACTCTTTTTACCTTTATTGAAGGATTTTAGCAACCATGAAGCAACTCCTTCCAAAATTGGTTCACAAACTTTGCTCATGAAAGCAAAAACAGACTACATATTTAGAAACCTAGGCTCCCAAATTGTCAAATTGTCACTTAAGCAATCGTAAAATACTTCTAGTTCATTTCAGAAATCTTGGAGTAGGACCATGGTGAAATGTGTTGGGAATTTTTTGTGGCAAGTATAGGTAACCCAAGTTCACTTGAAATCAAAAACCTTATTTGTTTTTAACTTTTAATAGGTGTGCCTTTGTCAATAGGGAGTGTACAAACCTAGCCCACTCACAATGTTAAATTTTCTATAGGTTCGATTGCATTCCTCTATTGTGAACACTCCACCTCTATTTGCTTAGCAAATCCCCTTTCACTTGTAACCTCCAAGCATATGATTCCTATAACTAAAAATTTTATGTTGCAGAACCTTGTGTTGCATTTCCAAAACTTGCGGTAGAGCTTCACCCACAAGGGAATGCCAAAATGTATAGAAAATACCTTTGGCACTAATTTTGGCAAAGACTTGGGTTCAACTTCCAATTTTAAGTGTAATTTTGCATCCCCATTTATTTCAATGATCCCTCATTTTGCCATAATTGGCCAATTTATTGGCCATTTTTATGATGACTTTGTGGATCAATTTATTAATTCAATGTGGTTCAATGATAATTTAGTTATAGTGGACATCCAATGGATGGTGCACTAGTGGGCGCCAATTAATTGTGACCCAATTCTTCAAGAAAGGAGGTTATTTGAAGTTCCAATTATCATAGTAGCTGATTGGATTTGGCAATGGAGTGTTGAATAATTTATTTATTTATTAAAATATATTTTGTCATATGATACCTATAATATTTTTTAAGATTCTCGATTAATATAATAAAATATTTAATATTTTGAAAATGAATGAGGACATTGACAAATTTTCATCCATTTTGATACATAACATCCATTCATTATGTTTCTTGATTCTTGTTTATCACCCTTCAATTCACCTCTAGAGATTTAAAATAGTGGATTGCAATAGGATGCATGGAAGACTATGAAGTAACCTTGTATCAAATTTTGACATCTACACAAATGACATGCATTGAACATTTGCACTCATAGTAACCCATACCTCATCATTGAGGCCATATTATCACCCAGGCAGAGCATGTTCAACTACCATGACAAAGAAGAAAATACAAAGACCATGCTTATAACACTTGCATTTTAGAACTTTCAACACTACAAAGCTCAATTTTTTGAAATTTTGACACTTTGAGCAACGAATTTCTCAAAAAATTGACAATTATATATATATATATTGGATCAGGCACTAAATTATTGACACAAAAGTTTCAAATAATCATCAAAATTTAATACTTTCAACGGTCCACAAGAGAAACCAAGGACACACAAATGGAGAGAGAAGACCATTGCCTGTGAACATTCATTACACTGATGGTGGAGAGATAGTTGCTCTATTGGGGTAGTCCAATCTATAAATTTATACTCTTGTTAGTGAAGGAGCAAATTCCAATTCCTTGTTTGTTAGCATACTATTTTTGCTCCTATGGCTCTCCCAAAATTTGGGAACCTAGCCCAAACATCCTAGGCTTCAGCTGTGGGGGCAGGTGCAAATACTGGTGGGATCCCCATGGGTAAGACTTTAACCTGAAAACATGGGACCTGTATCAGCCATTTCAAAATTGGTCTTCAAAAGCATAGACCTTTTTTCAACTCCATTAAAATGCAGAGTTGAATACCAACAAAGGCACCTCTGGATTTAGATTGTGTATGAGATCACCACTGGAAATCAAAACCTTTGATTATTGGGACATACAAACATTGTGAAAAACAAACCAAATTGCATGTGTAATACTCAGACATTCACTGCTAGACAATTGAGAAGGTCATCGATGTTTTTTTCAATTTTCCATTGGAGCATCATTAGTGAGCATCCCAAGAAAGATTTATCAACTGGTGACAAAACTTTTCAAAACAGTCCAAACAGTAAGAAAACCGCCCCCAAACTAAAATTCAGCCAGAATATGTTCAAATAATTAGGATCCAAATTTGTCAGTTCCCAATGGCAAGCTCTCATCTCAGTGTTTGCTGCATTGCAAACCATCTCTTGCATAGCAATCTCTCCAACATGTTAGGATGGAAATCATCCGTTCCACAAGCAATGGCCTGTTTACTTTAATCAAAAACATTTTCATGCACACCTCTGTAGTCAAAAGGGTCTGTCAACTTGGGTGTACTTGCAACATCATTACTGGAAATCCCAATCATGAGAATTCCTGGAATGTTGGATTTTTCATTTGAACAAACAAAAAGCATGGCAGGATTAACAAGATTTCCTTCTTAAGTTTCAGTTCATACTTCAGTACACACTGGTTCTTTGTCACATCCTAAGTTAGTAGTCCTGTTGCTGGGAACATTGTTCTGCTGGAATCAGAAGTTTCCATCACATAACACAAATTTTGCATTTGCCATCAATGGCCTGGCCTGTCCAGGCAACTCCTGACTCAAAACACCACCAAGAGTCTACACAAGTGCAATTGTCTAAATCCTCTGAATTTTTTGCAGTAGTTGCATCAACTTCAAGGTATACTAGACTCTTCCGACATGGACAATGTGCTAGGTACTTCCATGACTCGAGGTAATCGACACCACAGAATACACCAAGACTACTTTATGTTTTACAGCACAGTTTCTGGCCGATCAATCTCTACTCATCTTACTTAAATGCCAGAATTGATCTTCCTTCGTGGAGGAGGGCTGACCTGCTGTGTGTGTTCTTCCATCTGAGAGATGAAGTTGCAAGTAACTTCCACTTCAGAGTGAGTATCTGGTAGGGAGATCTGGGAACATTATGAATTCTCTTCCTGAACAGATAGAGGTTACTGGCAGATGATCAAGATCCACATTTCTTCACTGCTGGTTCAAAATATAATTCTTCAGCCTGTACTGCATGTAGTGCATCAATTAACCTTGTGAGGAATGAGGCAGAAGGCTTGTCTTGGAGATTGAGACCTCAGGCTTGCACTTAAATGGCTTGTAAAACATGCCTATCTTGTTACTTCATTGTGAAAGGAGCTTCTGTGCTGAAAGAAACCAAGCACTTCAGATCTCCATACCATCCAGATCATTTCCTTAAGCTGTCACACTCAGCCTCTAAACCTGGACTCCAGTCACTGATTGCAAATGGTTATTGCAACTTTTAAGGGGCTGGCTATTCAACCATGAGAGAGTGATTGCTGAGTATGAGAAAGGTCATCACTGAATGTCCGAAATCGCAAACCAGAGCCAAGATGACCTGTTGCTGTTGGACAGAGCCAGCAGGCAACATTGTGCCCCAAAGCCTGAAACAAATATGCATAATTGTTGCATCAGATGCAATCACCAGAAAAATGGTGAACAAATAATGCATTCAATCTTAGGTGACAGACACTAAGCTTCTTACGCATATTCAAAGTTCATTTCAGTGAATAGAGAATGATTCTTATTATTTTTTCATTGTGTAGGAGCTGCAATGCTAACAGTGTCCTGCTTTGTGAATCATTCATTGTAAGAAACCAGAACACCCACTCAATAATAAAAAATAAGGGAAATAGAACCTACCATGCTAAGGTTGGTGAAAACCCCCACATCATATGGGTGTCTATAATGCTGGCCTGCTTTTTCTGCAAGCCACCGCGCCCGTACACCTTCATGATACTGCAGGTTCTCCAAACCCATCAAAAGATCAGAAAAGCAACGACAATTACCCAAAAGTAATCCAGAAAAGTATGCTAAGCATGAACATATGGAAAGGCACAGATCAGATGAGGGAGCACCTCTATGGTGGTCTTGTTATGCAGCAGGAGATATACATGCCATGCTAGCAGCAAACCCACAGTCACCAGGGCTCCCAACACTACAATTGTACATATTACCTGCTCACAAGAATCAAGGGAAGTACAACAGGACCCCATGAATTTCAATAATCCTTCAAACCTTTTCCCCTTCACAATAGAATCTCCCTGTAAACATTTCAGCAAGCCTCTGGTGTGCTCTGTGATTTTCCGTACTTACGATCCTAAGAGAGTGATTACTTTGACAATGCCCCCAAGAGTTTGGATTTGCCTCACCTAGATAGGTAACTGAAATAACTTTCACTTCACTAAATCCCACATAGAACATCATTATAAAAATGAAAGCAGCTACTTTCTGCCTGAGTTATGCCACATCCATTTTCATTTGCTCAGTTAAGCATGCTCTCAGTGTCTCACTTAGAATAAATTTCAACTACAGAAGACAAACAATCCTCAAGAAGGGGAGCTGCACCTTTACTGTAGTAAATAGTTCTCATAAGTATTGAGAAATCTCCATACTCACAATTAAAGGTAACAGAATGAAAAGCAAACAACTTCTGTAAGTCAAAGGAAAGCTTCAGATAAGGATTAAAGAACAGGGAAGAAGTAATACATGGAAGGGAAAAACTGACTCAAAATGAACTATAAAACTAGCAGTATGAACAGCTACCACCACAGTAACATATATGATAGCAAATTTTCCATCACAACATACCCACTGACTTCATCAGCCCCTTACAATCAGTATAGGCAAGTGTAACTACTAGCCTGCGTACTGAGTTTCTGTCGCAAGTCCAAAAGCAACAGGAAGACTCAGCCATGATACCAGGTAGCACTACACCAAAGAAGTGAAAACCAGAGGGACAAAAAAACCAAAAGAGAAGGAACGTAAGGCAGAAGACACTCCCATGAGAATCAAGAAATCTTCATACTCATGATCAAGAGGTTCAAAACTTTTCCTTGGACTCAAAGAAAGACTTCCAGATAAGGGGCCAAAGAACTGGGAAGAAGAAAAACACAAAAGGGTAGAACCTGAAGAAAGAACAATAAACTAGCAGTATGAGCAATAATGACTGTCTCTCACTTGTTCAGGGTTCATCAACAGCAACATGTATGATAGCAACTTATCTATCACAACATCGCTGCTAACTTCAGCACCCTACAGTGGCTGTAGGCCAGTGTAACCAATAGCTTGCATACTGAGTTTCTGTCACAAGTTCGGAACTGGAAGACTCTAATGCCATAAAAGGGAAGAACATAGCAAATAACACAAAACAAAAGAGTATGTACAATAGGAAGGAAAAAAAGGGAGTATGACAGACAAAAGGGAAAAGACAGACAGACAAAGACAAAGACAAAGTGGGCTTTGAAAAGCTCCCTAATCACAGAGACTATGGAAATCATTCAGGAAACTCTGAATACTGAAATCCCCAAAAAAGTCTTGAGCAAATCTACTGTCCTCTTTAGAGGATAGCCTTTATCTTTCCAAAGGACAGCGAGACCAACCATCTGAGAAGTGAAGAAAACTTTAGAATTACAAAGCCTCAAGAAACTGTAGAACTGACTATTGATAATGCCCACCTTAACGCTAATACAGATATTGGACTGAATGTGAGGCATGTGGATCATGTCAATACCTGCATACTCTGGTTGAGTAAGTTTATCAGATATAGCATACAAAAGACCCCTAGGAGTTTGGTTACTGGCAAAATCCAAGAAGTTACAAAGGAAGCAAATGTAAGTACAATTCACCTCACAAGACAATGTAGGGTAAATCCACCACCAAAACAGTCATTGTCCAGATACATAAAACTCTTGAAGTCTGGAAAGTCTGGGAGAAAAATATCACCCACAAACCTATTGACAAGGGATTAGCTCTGAAGCATAGCAGGGCAGGTGTTGCACATCTAAAGATGCTTCAAAAGAACAAACTTGTATGAAAAAAGGTAGAAATTTGACAAGTAGACTGCATAATTAGTACCCATGGGGATACCAATACCGTACCTTTACAGTAAACGCAGAAGTGGCAGAAGAGGCACCCACAGGCGGGGAATTTACACCAGGAAGATCTCCTCCCAGCTCCTGGATGGCATGACTTCCTAAAAGCACCTTAATCCCAGAGAGCAAATCCCATGACATTCAATCAGGACTCAAGAGAGAGCATGGAAGACACTGAAGAGTTTTTCAACCATCTCTTAGCTGGTGCAATAAGGACATTTAAGAGCAGATCAACTTTTGAATCAAGGGAGGAATTTACCAAAGATTGAAGACTTGCTGCCACCAAATAGAGCACAAACAGAAAGAAAACTTTGTAGTTGTTGTGACCCACACAGTTATTGATCCACACACAATGATGATCCTGCAACTCAATAGCACAGATCTTAAAAGAGATGAGGTCTGAATACCTCCCGTGAACCTGCTCTCTTCCCACATGCCTACTCTCCCTTCTAAAAATGAACAGGAGTCACATGAATGATCTTAGGTTCTGCTGAGCTATGCAGTGGACACATATCTGCTCCACTAGATTTACCTTCACTGCCCTCCACCAGGAAAAGGTCAAAGCACTGTGACCATGGCAGTTTCAATGTTACAGTCAGCTCCAACCATCTGCTATAAATTTGTAGAAGGCTGCCAAGGTCAGAAAGTTGGATCATACCATGCGTAGCACACAGCGTCTGCAAACCCGACAATGATGTGCTCGTGGAGGCTTATAGTGCCCACACTTCTGACAATATCTCAGATCCCCTCCCTGCCACAGAATACACTAAGTTAGCAAAAATAATCAAGTACCTTAAATATATATCTATGAGATGCTGAGAAAACTCCACAATAACACTTTGAAGGTAGTCATTGTGGCAGTTCAAGCAAAACCAAAACTAGCATGACAAGAATGAGTGTGGCCATAACCTTACGAGTGTCACTCACAAAGTATCTGACCATCATCTTGACCATGAATAGCATTGACTAGCTGCCATGACTTCCAACTCACTTCATCAGCTCCAGGACAATGGGGTGGAGAAGCATACAATAATCTGCCCATAATTTCAGGCAAACATTTATACAATAATCTGTGTCTGAGTTTCTGTCCCATTTCCAGAAGCAAAAGGAAGACTCAGTAATGATGTTGGATCGACAACTACCCTCTAACTGACAAGCTACTGCAGGCTTTGGATTGATCCAAAAATCCTTTTTTCCATCACTAATGCTCTCACATGCCATGACATGTTTTCTAACCAAATGGTCTTGTCCTCATGCAACTCTTCCAAGTTTCCAGATTGTCACGTTTGGAACAAACAACTTTCAATCAGGTCCCTCTTCCAACATATGTTGACGAAGAAACATATGCCTGCAATGAAATCACATACATCTAAGATGGCACCAAAGGTGAAACAAACAGCTATAATCCACTGTCAGCTACTTTTGGATAGGATATAGGGGAATCCATGTCAGTGATAATTTCCTATAACGGCAGCTAGTGGCTAGAATCTTACTCTTTTCTTACAGCAAACAGGGGGAAGGAAAGACCTTGCGTTTAACCTCATGAAGGGTGATTGCAGAATCCTCAAGATCAGGAAGGTATGAAGATGGAACACGCCCAGGGTCTTGGATAACAGCCAATGCATATGAGACCAGTGCCATGATACACAATGCTGTTAATAGCATTGCATTCGCCAACCCAGATGCAGTACTTAAGCTCAACCATGGTTGTATTACCCAAACAACCACAGTGTGGTACACAAATCCCATTATTAGGAGCACCACCACCACAGGTAGTGAAACAAATCTTCCAAAATCCATCCCTTTTGAGTTCATCCCAGCTATAACGATGGTTCAACTCACATGTGATGCAATCCCAGTCAACCAGCCTAAACTATCACAAAGTTGAGTAAAAATACAAACTTGTAAGACCATCATAACTGGCAGATACCGTTCATATCATCACAAGGACCAATGACCTCTCTAGCATAGCTCAAAACTAGATGGCTAGAAATCGACTTCAGGTGAACTGAGAGGAAAAAATGTGGTCTGAGCGAAAATGATGTATGATTTTAGATGCTGTGTTCAACACAAGGGGTCATCTGTATAGCAGCAGGAGAGTCATAAAAGTTTCTGGAGGCCAATGTTGATCTCATCATAATCCACAATGCTCAACCAAGTCAAACAGTATTGCTGTATATAAACCACAATGCACCACATCCTTAGGAAAATGTTTGGTCCTAGCTGTGATCCTGCACACAAAAAAAGAGCACAATCAGGTGTCAGTCATCATTGGGCATTTGAGATGTGTGCCATGCCAAGTGACCTCACAACAACCAAAGGGCTTTTGAATCACACTCATGACTCCCCACACATGTAAGCTGCTCATGGATATCTCGGCTGATCAGCTCACGGAACCTAACCAGAAAGAGCTTCTTCTTTACAATTAAGTTCCATAGAGCATCCAAAGCAAACCGAAACTCACTCATCTCCATCCTTGAGCATCCCCCAATCTCACTAACAATATTCAGGACGATACCCTTTCTCAAACATGCATGAAATTTCCATTGACCTAATTAGGTCACTGAGAGACGAAACCCTAAAAGCCTGAATCTGTTCCTACACGGTGACAGCCTTCTGTGAACTTCGGAGATATGCTTCAAGTTACAGAATCCTGAACATAATACTGAATGATTTGTTAGGCAACGGCATAGCGTGTCACGTTTTATATACAAAATCGCGGGGAAGCAAAACGAGTAGGCATGTCAGGAGGCCAAAAACGAGGCTCTAGTTTCTGACCCCCCAAAAACCCTAATTGTCTGAAACTGTGAGCGATCCAACAGAAACCCCCGAAAAAAAAGTTCTCAAATAGGAAACAAGAAGAGGATCGTCGCTTACACGACACTGTGGATGATTGATCGCAGTCGCAAGTGGAAGCGGAAGCCGAAGACGTTACACTAAAGCAAATTGCAGCAAGCTCGGTTATTAGTTATTACCGTTGAAGGAGAAAAGAACGCAAGAAAGAAAGCTGGACAAGGAGAGAATCGCCGAGTCGTCGCCTCCATCGCCGAATAGGCCGACCTCGGGATGCCCATCTCGGTAACACATGGCGGGGGACGGGTGCCGCGGGAGAGTGAAAAGCAGCAGCGTTGGGTGGGTATGGTCGCGTATATACCACCGGGTATTTCAAGTTATCTGAACCTCACCGTGTGTTTGGGCCTTAGTTCGGTCCCAATGTCATCCCAAATTCACTGAAACTCACCTTATTTTTGGACCTTAGTTTGGACTCTCAAGTCCCAACGTCATCCTCAACTCATTGAAACTCACCTTGTGTTTGGCCCTTATTTTGACTCTTAAATCCCAGTGTCATCCCAAATTCAGTGAAACTCACCTTGTTTTCTTCCTTAGTTTAACTCTCAAATCCCAATGGCTTCCTAAATGGACTGAAATTCACCTTGTTTTTGGGCCTTAGTTCGACTCTCAAACCCTAAGGTCATCCCACACTTACTGAAACTAGCCTTGTCTTTGGGCCCTAGTTTGACTCTCAAATTCTAATGTCATCCCTAATTGACTGAAATTCACCTTGTCTTTGGGGGTTAGTTTGATACTCAAATCCCAATGCCATCCCTATTTGGAGTGAAACAAGGAAGTGAGGGAAATTGGAGAGGATCGATTATGCACACTCAGTAAACAGAACCCAGTTTCATTAATATGATACCTTTTATTTGAAAGTCTCTAAAATTGCTTACCTCATAATACAATACACTTCATTTGAAAGTCTCTTTAGATAGCTTCTCAATACATTACAAGCTTTCCACAACAATTCCATGATGACTTCTTAAGCATGATTCACTTTTCACATACTGAGATATTTCAATGTGAATTTATCTTTGATCGTTGTGTTATGGGCACAAAAATTATCATAAGCACCAAAACTAATACCACAAGCATGAAGCTTGTGACAACTATAATTAAATACATTCAAACATAATCCCAACCATACACAAAAACATTGAACACAAATAAGGTTATAAAATATGGAATTGTTTAAACTATGTGCCATTTGTGACCACAAAGAAAAGATAAAGAAGGCTTTGTTCAAAGATTGTATTTGAAATTGCTATTGGTTTGACTAAAGGCAATTGTTTGCATAGAATATAGGTACTTATGGACACCAATCTCTTCAGGAACTAGGTCAAAAAAGCTTCCATACAACCCACTGTTCAAATTGATTTCTTAAACAACTTCATGATTATCCTTATGGATGCAAAGTACTATGATAGATTAATTTCCTCCAATATTGATTGGAAATTCATGATCTAATGGTTAAATTTCATCCATTATGGAATGTTGGATGATGCATTAAAAAGAACCAAATAATTTTAGAGGAAATCCATCCATAATGGTTGAACATTATGAATTAATATGAATTTTTAAATAGAATTGTTATTTCGTCTACAAGGAAGGACATGATTTTGTTGTGAAGATGTCATGGATGACAATTGTATCAAAAAACTTCTTTGTTAGAATAAGTTTGAAAGTATTTTTTAAATTGATGATTTTTTTCACTAATGGTTCATGTGAACTTTAAAATATTTCTTTTGAGTTTAGAACCATGAGTTTATTTTAGCTTCTATTAAATAAGATAAAAAATTGGTCCATCAAGATTAAATATTGAATTATTCCCCTCACATTTTTCTTAATACATTTTTTTGCCTCATCACAAGCTTATGCCCTTTGTCATGAGCTACCTTCTTCGAAATTTCCAATGACTTCAATGACACACAACTAATGCCCTAGTGGCCATCACCATTTTGCAATCCTTGGATTGTCTAGAAAACACACACAAGACTTAATAGTTACAAGTGATCCCTTGCTTTCTTTGAAATCTGTCATTTTCAACACAAAATCAAACGGTTGTGCAGGACCAACTAACTCCAAAAGAAACCTTATGTCAAAGGTCAGAAGTTGGATGAAAATATCCACTCTCCATCACCTCTTTGTCATCTACAAGGGTTGTGTGTGGATTTAACTGTATCAAGATATAATTACTAGGGTAGAATAGCTCATATACCTATCATCAAACACTTTCCAATATTTTCCCCATTCATTAACCAAATTGAATGATTTTTGTGTCATTGGACACACAAACTGGAAGGTTACAAAGGTTCTTTGAATGACAAACGCAAAGGAGCAGCACAAAAAACACAAAAAGAGGACGAATGATAGTTTGTTTCAACAAATTTGAAAAAAGATCTCTAGATCCCTCTTTAGTTCCAACCCCATATCTTTCTCTTTTGTTTTGAGTGATTAAAAACTTGATGGGTGTGCCAATTAAGGCTTTACAAAACTTCTTTGACTTCTAGAGGCAAAAATGTAAAATCGAAAATTTTAAGCTCAAAATCTTAATATGTTGTAATTCACTTATCATAAACCTTGAAACCCTTTTCATCAAACACCCCATATCTTCCCCATTCTTTTATGGAATTGAACAATTTTTTTTATGTTGGAAGTGCTAGGTGAAGGGCTACAAATGTTCTTTGAGCTTCAAAAGTAGAGGAATAATGTGTAAGGATTCAATTTCCTTTGTGTTCCAAAGTGTTCACTCACAGGCCTATTTACCCTATTATAATTTATTAGAAATTATTATTGTTATCAATTCACACTTGTAGATCCAAGTGTGCTTTATTAAAATTATTGAACATGTAAATTCATATCCAAGGATACATAAAGTTTGTCATTATCCACTTCAACTTAATTTGGACATTGACATGGTTGTGGGAGCTCCAAGTTGTAAAACTCCCACTCATGGTTTGGGATCTGTAAATTGGTTAATAATGTGAAGAACTTGGTCCTAATTTGGAACTCTAGTATGGATAGATTGCTCAATTGAATTGAGACTTATAAATTAGGCCCTAGTGTGAAGTGGCCCTAAATATATAGATCATTTGCACATAGAGGAGGCAACATGTTTTATCATAAGGTGCCATCCTTAAACACTAAGAAAAATATCATCATGTTATTCATGATGATATTATAATGTTTGTGAAAAATTGTCATATATGATGACTTGTTTGTATGGTGATGGAATGGTCATCTTATCTATTATTGTTGGTGTTTGAGGCTTGTTGTTTGTTACCTATTAAACATTTGGTTAAGCATTAATCCTAATATAACTTATGTCATTCTTTGTGTAGTTACTATTATCTCAGATTATGACAACATAGGATATCCTTTGTCGTGTGAACATCAGTGGTCTTTTTTCCTTGGCAAACTGGTGCAAAATTGCACCAAAAATATGCATAAAAAGAATAGTCTTTTGCAGATTTTTTTTTTCTTTTGGCCATGAATGATCACATCTCAAATAAGAGTTCGCAGATTCATGCACGTTTCTACTGTTAGGCCAGTTTTTTCTATTGTTTTAATAAATTTCCCAAGCCTTTTTGCCATCAACGCCAACTTTTTTTTTATGTTCTCCAGCAATGCTACATCACTAAAATGATAGAAAAAACACTGGCAAGCATGTGTTTTGTAGTCAAGGAAGTAAGTGTTTTAAAAAATATATTGTAAAGCCAAAAGAAAAGCAATGCCATGGTCGGTAAACTATAATGGAACAAACAATTATTGATGGACCAATTGCCTTATATGCCATAGTACAATAAACTATTGATCAACCAATTGCCTTATATACCATAGTATAATGGATTATTGATAACCTATTGTTTTATATACCATACCTACAACTAATGTTCAATGTTAAGTTATTATCAAGAGGGCAAGTTAAGAGAAAAAAAAACACTTAAGTTTGTTAGATTTCACAAAAATCAAACTAAGGGATTGACATAGAAAGCAATCCAAGCCACCCACAATCATAAGTTTGACCTTTAGAAAGACAAAACAAAAAATCATGACCTTGTTCTAGAAAATATTAACACTTAAAAAGCCTAATAAACCAGAATTTTTTTTAAAAAAAACTTTCAAATGGATTTGGGTGATGGAGATATATATTCTAATTTTCTTTTTGAGGTTGTATGGGTCATTTTTAGAGCTTTTTGGTGATCTACTAGCTTGAAATTTTCACATAAATTTGGGTGAAGTTTTGATAAAATAAATGCATGCATAGGGTCTTTAGATGGTTAATAGATGCAATGACATTATTTTGTGAATGTGTGAACATGAGCATGTGAGCATGGTAAAAAAATTTAAAGAATATTTTGATGATGTGGGATAGCATTTTCTTGGAATATTCTTGCTAGGTAAAATAAAATCTAAAATGACATGGCAAAATATTCTACCACGTGAACATGGATGAAATCATAATGGATGAAATTCATCATAATGAAACCTTGTTCAATGAAACTTTCCAAATGAACTTATATTTGGTAAACGATTATCCCTAAAACCATGGCTTGTTTGTTCTCTGAAGTTTATTGAATAATATATTAGTGTTTGTTAATGGGTTGGATGTTATGTATAGAACGATACTCAGAAAGTACATTTCAAAATGTTCAAGTGATATTTTGTCATTGCATTACAAACATGGATATTTTCATTCTTTAACAAAACACAAGTGGCACAACACATGACAATGATAAACATGATCTTGCTTTGGTAGAAGAATAATGCAATTAATACTATCTATGGTAATCTACAAACACAAAAACCAATGCCCAGTCGGAAATCCCTTTTATCGCATGTCATAACTCGACAACAACATTCCAATTATTCCTTGAAATATCACCTTAGCACGATTTGTTATGTGTTGCACTTCAGTTCAATTCCATGTCGAGAAATGAATGAAAAGTTTTGTTTGGCCATAATACATCACATTTTACAGCATGAAATAGAGATGTTTGTAATGCACCCACTTCCCCCAATCACCCAAAGAACTTGCCATCATTTGTATGAATTCAACACAAGTGCAATTAGGGAAATTTCCAATCATGGTGGAGGAACTTTAATAGGTGGCAAAACAACAACCTCAAAAATTTATCCAGCTTCCCACCTATTTGTTTGTTACATTGAAAGCTTGAGCATTGTTATTTGCTGAATAGGCTTGTTATTGCAAGTTTTTGGCCAAGTTTTAAGATCTACAAGTTGGTTACAAGGTGTAATACTTTCATTTGCAAAAAAGGTTTGAGGAGCACATTTGCGTGTTTCACACAAAACAAATCATGCCTCCTCCAAAGTTGTCACCTCAAATTCAATCAAATTGGTCCCTACTTGCATTGGCCATGTTGATGGGACAAATGGCCTATCGATACAATACTACTTTCTAATTCCTCGAACAAATGAATCAAATCATCTACACAAAACCAAAACTTGTGACGGATTGGTGTAGACCCTTTCAAATTAGACAACAAACCATCCTAACATGGACTAAATATGCCACAAACTATTTTTCTGGCAATGATTTTGGCGTCAAAATGTTTCATTGAATCTCTTTGAACTGTAGAACAATGAATATATCACAACCCTAATTTTGGGCTCGCGACCAAAGCAAAGGGGTTGCAAGGGTGCAGGCCAAGAGAAAGCCCGGGAGTCACATCACATACTCCCGGGGGTGTAGGAAAGTGTGAGGGAGTGAACCCTCGCACTCCCAAGGCAACTCCCACTTTGGGAGATGGAGTCCCGGTGGACTCCCAAAACTTTAGAGAGTAATTTCAGGGGTCAAAACTCAATGGCTTGTGACCTTTTTATATCATTGAAAAGCTTTTGGAATTTAGATGTTTAAAATGGGCTCGCATTGCTCATTTGGACATCTAAAACACAAGTTATGGCCAAAAGAAGGGTTGAGAGTCAAACTGCTAGTTTGACTCCCAACCAGAAAAAAGTTGAGAATTCGCCCGATTTATTTGTCTACAGATGGCATGCGACATACCATTGGAAAGCTCTCGATGAGGAGTACAACTTTGCTTTAGACTGTATCTCGATCCAAGGCTTGCTCGCAAAGTTATGGGGCTCCAAAGTCTCGGGAATCCCAACTTGGTCGATTTCGAGACTCCCATTTGGGAGTCCCGGGACAAAAAACTCATTTGGATGTGGGCCCCATGGAGAGGTGCGAAGTATACTATAAGGGGGAAGGTGGTGGCTTCCCCCAAGTCCGGGCCGTGGTGAGTCTTGTGTGTCCGTGTTGCCCGTGGTTTGTCCTAACACCAAAAGTGTTCCAACTACACACTAACCACCTTGTGTGGGTTTTGTGCAGGCCCGTGTGAGTGAGTGAAGCTTGTCAACTCTTCCTAGTCCCATCTTGGAGCTCCAGCACGCCCCTCTACCCCCTCAAAGTGTTGTGAGCTAGGGAGTGTGCTTTGACTCCTCTTTCTTCCGTTGTTTTCTACTTGGACTCACATTTGAGTCTTTCAAGGAGTTGGGAGTGTGTTAGAGTATTTGATGGTGGGAAACTTTCAATTCTCCACACACCATCCCCACACACACGCTCTTGAACCTTCAATCCCTAAAAAGTTAAAACAAATGTTTCATCCCTAAAAATCCCACTAGATTCACCAACATCAACATTTGAACCAACGAAGCCACTTAACATTGCATTAATTCTCGATTAAGAAAAATTCACATGATCATGCTTGTGTCAATCACCCTCTAACCATGGGGTTATGTCATCCTTCCGTTTTGTGGATCCAAAAACTTCTTGACCTTCCAAATGAAGTATCCTAATAGTGAAGGAAGACCTATTGGTGTATTTAGCGATGGTGTTGGCCATTTACAACATGTCATTAGATTGGCTTACTCACCACAATTTCAATGCATCCCTACCAAGACCCTTTCCGCATCTTCCACCATTCAAATATACCCTATAATATGCACTTTGTATGAACGCCCTAACATAATCATCAAAAGTCACAATGAAAAGGCATCCAACACTTTTCCCAAATTGCTACAGCTAAATATTATGGAATGTTTCATACATGTTACAAGTTGGCATGTCGGTAAGTTCCTTAGGGTTGAACTTCTGCAAGTGTTTTCAAAGGAAGGCAAATCATATATTAGAATCATGAAAACGATATTTTACAACTTCACGCAAGTCAAGGTGTCTCACGTGTAGCATGAAGTTCCCCGCCATTGTTTCACATGGAAATACCCAAAACCCAACTAGTTATTGAGCTCATGAATTGCACTTTCAGGAGTGACCCTTGAAGAATACCACCAATATCAAATTGTAACATATCGAACATCCATTTGTTCCAAAGATGTTGCGCTCTTATATTCGAAACATAAGACCTTGTGTCATTCTTGTAATTCCAATGCAATCAATTGTTTTGTATGTTTATCAAGCGACTAAGCCCAATGGAACAAGTGAGTTCGTTCCTTATCAACCATCTTCACAAAAGCATCTTTAGAACTATACACAATATGGACAACATTCCAATTGACAAGTGCACTATCTGCCATGAACCATTTGAAATTACAGTTTGCAAAACCAAACATGAGTATCATGTGGTTTAATTTTGTCCACATGACACATTAAGCTTCTATGGATTCAAATTACATGTCGCAAATTACAATGGTGATCACTTTGTAATACATTCGGTCATAAACATAACAAGCCATGGTTGTCCATTCCTAAACACATTTGACAAGATCAAACATCAACCAACAATTTTGTAAATCACCACTAGGTTGCATGCGCTTCATCAAATCAACCGCACTTGCTAGCCCATATAACGACATTTTAAACATAAACATTTTTTGCCCAACCATTTGTCCATGGAAACAATTATATTGGATGTAGTCATAAGGACTCTTCAACTTAAGAAGAAGTCTGTTATCCATGGGGCCTCTAATACTAGCATTATGCTTAAAGGATGCAATGAGGTTTCGGATGTTGGGAGAACACAAGGGTTGGAACTTGTTCGTCACCTTGAAGAATTTTCGTAAGTCCTTTGCCAATCTCATTGAACAAATGATGTGCCAAAAAGGCTTTATTTTCATTCAAGGCAATTGCAAAAAATTTGGCATCAAGGGTATGATAAACTTAACCTTCTACCAAAACCTTGATTTCTTCCAAAGACTCCTTGGACATACCTTTTACAACATGGTGCTCGTGTGTGCCAAGGTGAATTGCAACTCTTAAAAAGGATTGAAGTTTTTGGATAATAAAGTACATCCAACATGGGCAAATATTCACACATAAAAAGACTTGCAACACAAAACCTGCACATAATTATACAATCAAGAGGTCCTAGTGCAAATTGGCCAATCATTGGAATTTGGCAAACTCACCAATGCAACTTACTTCGTTTTAAACAACAAAGTAGAAAAAATGCTCGTAGGAATCATTATTGCAATGCAGGTGCCCCAAACACCTGGTGCTTCTAAATCCCAAACCAAAATTGTTCTTGATGTTGGAGGTTTTCACCTTACACCAAGCATGACCGTTGTACTTGTATGCGGTCCATGCCTTACATTTGTCTAAAATGGCTAGTTGGAAAATGGATGGGTGGCAATCCAAAGATGATGTTATTAAATGTGATGGGCAAAAAGGAAACATATTAGACTTTGATCTTGTTGTAGTACAGTGACCTCAACTCATTTGATGAATGTGGTGCAATAGACATTACTTTCAAACAATCCATTACAGTCTCAAAGCTCTTACCCTAAACCTAATTTAGATTTGAAACCACGTCCTCCACAATGTACACATTTGAAACCAAGGGCGAAAATGAACCAAAAATTCACAAGCAAGGAGACATCCTCATCAAAAGAGTCCCTAAGATCAATATAGGTTGATGAAGGGAAATGCAAATATGAAACTAAAGTATCATCTTTGTCTAGCACTTCTTGCTTCACAACAAAAGCCTCAAGAACCACATTCACCACATATGCAACTGTCCCTAAGGTGAGGATTGTGCCTTGAGAACACTATATAAAGTTGTCACCAACAATCCTATACCTCCCTACCTTGACATCCGAATGGACCCCATTAGGATTTGAAACAAACTTTTGGTATATTTAATTTTTGACAACATTATTGTCATCATAAACATCATCTTTTAAAGACATGAATATAACCACACTAAAAACCAAAGATATAGGACAAACCTTTTTCCGTGACTTTTGCGTTCCCATAATCATGAACTAAAATCATAAGATCAACCTTGCCTTCAACATAAAATGGTGCCATTTCTAATCACTGACTATGGATTGTCAAAAAGAAAGGTAGAAGAATATAGATTCAAGAAGATGGCAACAAAGTTTTTTAAACTACACAAACCACAATTTAGTTCACCACCATGAACACTAAACATGTTGAAGAATGTTGTAGTAAGAAGCAAACATCAAGGAAGAAGGTGAAAAAGTAAATTCCAATGATAACTAATCGGAACTGCTATATGTGGGATTTTTTGGAATCCTTCGTAAGGTTGTCCATATACCATTCCAAAAATAATTGCCTCATTTTCAAACTTAATTACGACATTTATTTCTTAATAACAACTTCCCTCTCTTCATAACTTTTTAACAACTATTTCCTACGTTTTTTAATAACTACCTCCATTTTATTGTTATCTCATTTTTTCCCCTATCCATCGACATGTGTCTTTTCATCTACATGATATGAAATCACAAGTAGTGTGTATTGATGCGAGGCTAAAAAAAAAGAAGGATATTTTGTCACAACGCAAAGTTTATAAATGTAGTGATCCATGTTTTGTGAACAATTTCAACAAAACAAAAATCAAAAGAAAAAGTTATCAACGTTCAACGAATATGACCGATGGAAAGGTTGTAATGAAACAACTCATAAATGCACGTTTAACTAATTATGTTAAATGAAAAAAATAAATGCACAAGACCCAATAAGATGTTAGTGTGAATATTGCGAATTAGAATTTTCTAAATTACGATGTTATGTAAATGGTAAATCCATATTGTTTTTATGTGAGCATCAAGGGCAAAGCCCAACGTCTACACAATAATTCCCTAATAGCATGGACTTACATTATGTAACAACCGAGGTAATCAATGCCTTATGAAATAATTGTCTCCCTTACAAAATAACTCCTTCACTTTGAAAGATTTGATTAGGTTACATCTTCCACCCTTTGGGATTTTAAAACCTTATGATATTTGCCCTATAAAACACTTTGAAAGCCTGATTATAAAAAACAATCCACCCTCCAAATACATAAATGATTTTCTCATAAGTTGTTATATAGTTGTGTAGTAGCCAGACGAACCATGATAAAAATTTTGTAACAAATGTTCGTACATATAAATATGGAAATATCTAGGTACATTGAATTTTGGGAGAATTGAAAGAGAAGAAATAGTTATTGTCATGATGAATATTTTCCAAGAATGTTATAACAATCCTTTTTTTACATGCTTAGCCCACTATAATCCATCAAATAAGATAGAGTATGTTCGGTGGCAATGAGAACCTTTGAGAGTAGGACTAGTGGCTTATCTACTTTTTAGCTTCATTGTTTTGTAAAAGATTTTTAAAAACGAAGAGGAGTACATTGAAATTAATTTAAAAATAAAGGAGAATGAGGGGCACATTCAGGACGGTAAGGGTAGAGACGAAATATGCATATAGTTTCAATGGAATTTCATTTAAAGAAGAATTTTTATTTTAAAAGTTCAATAGGAACTATTAATCGAGAGAGATCAAATAATTTTCTACATGAAACAAACTTTAAAGGAACACACTTAAATCAAGAATGACATTTCAAAGAATTGAAATGGGTTAAATGGTTAAAAAAATTATTTATGATGTAAAATTATCGCGAGGCATTTGAAGAGATAGAAGCAACAAACTTGGGCATGATGTAAAATGATTTGGCTAGGAAGGAAAGGAAATCTCAAGAAGGATTTAATATAAAAAAATTATGCCAAATGTGAAAATAACGAAATTTTACAATATGTGTCCATTGTATAATTGCACTCCAATTTTCAGACCCATGGTTATATAAAAAGGAAATTATTAAATATTACCTTTAATTTAAGTAGGATACAAAATATTTTTTGATAAATGGGTATTTATAAAAATATTTATAATGAGAGAAAAAAAAGAAATAATAGCATATGAATAGAAGGTGCCACCAAAGACATATTTATTACAATGACAAATATGAGAAAAAAACAAGAACAACCAACTATGACCAATCAAGACTTCACAAATATTTAAGAGTATGTTCATAAAATTGTGGGGGTTATTGTAAACATGAAACAAATAAGGTGAAGGTATGTGTATAAAAATTTGTTAAGCAATTTTAGAAAATTGTTTTTTAGGTCAATTAGTTTAAAACATTCGATCATTTTAACAGTATAATTTCACAAGCAATAACTTTTAACAATTGTTATCTTAATGAGTTGGATAGAAATGTAGTTATTGATTTTTGGAATTTCGTCTTTATTATCTAAAACATCCATTACCAAATGTCTATAATGTAATTGAATGGTCCTGGAATAATACTAAATTGTCATAATTGCAACATGGGACAAAATTTGCTATAAATAAGGATGATAACAAATTGTCAATATCTATTACATAATCTATTTAATGATTGGCATTAAACCCAATAAAGACATCGAATAATGAGTTATCTTGACACCCAAAAAACCAATTTAAATTGATAATCATTGGGTATACATTAATTGAACAATCATGGGTATAATAGGGAAATGACGACATCCTTCATCAAAGAAAGTATAAAAGGCATTGAGTGGATGTAGATGAAACATTTTTCAAATGCAAAGGGTTAGCGACCTTTCAACCATAGCCCAACATAGGAGTAAAAGAGGGCACAATAACAAATGGACTCATATCAAAGTGAAACAACAAAAACTAACAATGGTGCCAAGCAAAATCGAGAAACACTACTACAAAATTTGTCCTAGTTCATTCTGAATTTCACTAGATTTTGAGTGAATTTGGACATTTTTACCTAGTGAAATTGTTTAAAGCCCTAGGGAATGGAGACTACTTGCTATAGATAATGAATTGTTTCACTAATACCTAATGAAACAAGGTTACTCTCAAGTGAAATACAAATTTACCAAATTGTTCACTTGTTAATTAATTAACTAACCAACATCGAAATCAATTAACATTTAATTATTTGATATATAATATTATTGATAATTTCATGATTTTTCAAACATATGATTTATTGCCAAATGTCACTATTTAAGCTAGGTTAAAAACCTAAGTAAATAGGCCACGTAATCAACCTAAGCACCTATTATAAGAATTTGATATGAAAATATTTGGTCAACATACAATTATTGACCACACATAATACCACTCACGAGGTTTGATCCCTTGACATTTGGAATGAAGGCAAACACCCTTACCATCAAGCCACCCCACTTGTGGTAATATGTTCATTACATTATATTTATCAAATACTTCATTTTAAACATTATAAAAACATAAACTTTGAAAATTCATATCTTATTGGGATTTTGTTCAAATGAAATGATTCGAGTTTACTTTTTTTTTAAATTCAATAATGTACATAATTACATTTATTTCCTTTTGAAAGTTTAAAATCATTTGAACAAAAAAAAAATTGAATATCATTATTCAATAACATTTCAATGACAATTCTTTTGAAAAAATAATAATTTAATAAATGAATTTTTTTTGTTAATATAATAATGTTACTTATGTTAAGTTATTTTCAATTATTATATGATTATTTTTCATTAATTTAAATTATTTCACCCTACATTATTTACAAGTATTTATGATTATTCTCAATTACTTTTGGTATTTTTGGCTAGTTCACCCTAGGCTACTTTTGGTTAATTTAAGTTGTTTTAAATTATTTTAGCTTATTCACCTTAAGCTATTTTCAGCTATTATAAGTGCAGTTGTGGGAGATTTCAATGCGATAAACAAACAAAACAAACATTTTATCTTATTTAAGAGATAGAGTTGAGTTATCATCAAAGGGGCAAAGACCCATGTCAAATGGGTAAATCTTTAACCTTGATATACCCATGGGTATACACCAAGGTAAATACATACCTTACCCACGTGGTTAATTTTTTGTTTCATTTTTAGTAATTACCTCATTTAATTAATAATTGAATATTTCAAATGTATGTTGTTTTAATTTTACCTTGCTATTATATATTTGAAGTTTACCCTTACCTAAGGAAGGGTAATTGATTTGAAGCAAGTAATAAGAAGGTACATGTCAAGTCATTGTATAACATCTATCCATGTTTCCAATTTTTGTGACACATTTAGTTACAAATCAATATTGTTTGACCAATTTTGTTGTTTTTTCAAACCAAAAAGGTAAACAATACAGGGGAGAAATAGTTTCTATTGTAAATTTGATTAATGCTACTTTGTATGGGCAAATTTTTTGTTTCACAAAAAATAAATGTTAGTGTTTATGATGGATATGTTTGAATTATGGTGAATAACTATTAGATATATTTTCTTTTGGCATATTATTTATGTTCATTGAAAATTAATTATCTTGAACAAGTTTGTACCATATGTTTTTTGAACCATTTGCCATTGTAAAAATGTTTTGATTTTAAGTTTAAAGCTATAAATTGGTTACATTCTTTTATAACAAGAATTATCGCACGTTTGGAAATTTACACGAATTGCACAAGTAAATTGTATTTCTCCACCTCAAAATGTGTTATACTTGTGCAAGCATTTTAATAACCTTATGTTGCCCACTTATATATGCATGGTACATGAAGGGTAAATGGTGAAATATTACCCATGCCTTCATTGGGATTTATAAATTTGCACAACTTATGTACCCCTACTCAATTTGGCATTTTTTTGAACCTAGATATCATTATATATTTTTCATATATTTACATTCACCCTTACCTAGCTAAAATATGTTAAAATTGATATCCCCATCCAACATGGCATGAATCGTAATTTAATTCCTAAGTTTTAAGTCCCAATTACTATCATGTAAATTAAAGCCTTATAGTATGGGCATTCCCAAAATAAAATGCCTTTGATGAGATGGACTCCAAGCTTGCATTTGGGGAATGTCCCCTAGGCTTTACCCATCAAAGAGCGTAAGGTGTGAGGAATTCTTGCACACCTTCACCATTAAGATATGCACTCACAAAAAACCCGGTTGGAAGTGGAACTACTATGTAGTTGTAGTCTAACAAGTAAGGTGGTTCAAGGTAAGTAATAAAATTCACTAAGGATTTAATGCGTTGTGTCCAATTTGAAGATACAAAGACATTGTGAGAGAATCGTAACTCACCATGATGGAATATGAAGGAGTCGTATGTTGATGTTCAATTCAATGTCATGCTTGATGGTTGGAACCCTTCCATTCCATTTGTCATAACATCTACATACAACCTCTTAATCTAACATGCATTGAATTTTTTAAAAGTTAATATAAAGGAGCCATGTTACAAAATCTCATAAGTTTTTATTTTATTTTTTTGATCAAGAGTTAAGCTTCGGAACTAGAAACCACTTTGCTTAGATTGAGGGAAAAATAGACAATTCAACCCCTTCTACTTCCAACAAGTGGAGCTCCCTTACAACAACCCCGATGATGCTGAAATTTGACAAGAACCTTCTACACCTTTCAAACTAAGACTGATTTAAATTTGACACAAATCCAACGGTGGATTTGGGAGGAACAACTAATTGAACCAAAAATCCAGAGGTTTTGCTACAAGTACTTGCTACACACAACTTCCTTCCATGCTTGATTCTTGCACACACCTTTTCCATGAACACCTCTCCACACATAAAAACTAAAAAATTCTTCACACTTCATCCTGCTCTTTTTTTCTTTTCCCCATACACAAAAAATCCTCTCCTTTGGTAAGCCTCCATGACCTTCCTTGAGCTTGTTCCCCTTGTCCAATGAAAGCTTTGAAATCCCTTGCTCCAATCAATGGCCTCCTCATCCTTCTAGAGCCAATGAAAATTGAGAATAAATTGCCATCCAATTGAGTTTAGGATGAGAATTCTGTGGCCCAATGAGACACAAGAAATATTCCATCCTCCAATCAAATAGGATGACAATCCTCATGACTAATGGGATTGGAGGATTCATCCTTCCCCTTATCTTGGATATCATGATGAGGTTTATTGAGTTTGATCCTTATCCTTTCCGTTCGTTGACCTTCACATCCTACTTCTTCATCTTAATTACTTCAAGTAACTAACTACTAGGATAATTTATCGGTAATAACAAGTAACGTCCTTGAATTCTTACTTGACTAATTCAATGGTTGAACTAACATCCCCGTGTACCATTTACTCTTTTGATATCCCTTACCTATTTATTTTACCATGCACTAATTAACTATGTAGTACATAGTAAATTGGAATAAAAATTTGCATCACAAAAAACCCCCATATACTTTTAGATCCACTGTCGAAATTAGGGTTTGATGAATCCATTAGATCTAGGATGTTCGAGTTTTCATGAGGTTTTGCCATCACTCCCACACCTTCGCCTACCCTAATTTGTTAAATAAAAAGCCTCGACCCCTTCTGAATGCAAGTACCACATTGTTTCAGCTACCTTCTTGGTTTTTTGTTGATGCAAGTGAGAACTAGTCATAGCAGATGATGTCGTTACGCCTTTGAATCCTCTAGTTGCACTAGTAGAACAGTAAGAGCTTGAAGAAACACCGCTCGACGTGAATGTTTCTCAACAGTTGCGCGAAGAAGAATTGTCCAGGCGAGTGGTGCGCATTCGAGTTGATCGTTCGGCATGGGATCGTCGATTGTCTCCTAGCCCACATGCTTTAGCAATCTATTTAGAATTCGTTCCTGCTCGTGGAGCCGCACCAGAAAGGTTTGAAGAGTGTCAATGCGAAGATGATGATGTCCGTCTCCATTGTCGAATGTGGGTTCCCGGTGATGGCCATTATCGTTGGCTACGAGGCCTAATTAACCCCCTTTCCATGGAGCATCAAACCGAATACCTAGCTCGCACCATCCGTCACATTCTGGAGTTTTTGCAATTGTGACCTATTCCCTTCAAGTTGTTTACTAAGTTGTAATTCACCTGAAGCCACTCAAGTGGAAATGTTAATACTTAAGTTTGATTTTGATTCTATCTAAACGTTTGATAGAAGTAAAAACTAAATAAAGATGTATTAGGATTACATCCTAGAAATATTTCCAGTACATCATTCGTGCATGAAGATTATTTTAGAGACTAACTTAATATTGTCATGGCGAAATGTTATTGTGAATTATGGGCTTGTATTCCCAATATATCAATAAATCACATCTGATTTTACATCCCCTTTCCCTTTTCTACAACATAAAAGGATAATGCACTTGAAAAGGTTTATTAGGTCCTAAAACTAATTAAGCCTTGCATCAATTTTAATAAAAGAGTCTTCTACGCTGAAATATCCAAAGGATAATCCAACTCCTAATAATTATTACTTGGAGGTTTATCAAGATTCAAATCATTAATACTAAGGAAAATTATGGAACTAAAGCTTAACAATTTGTGGTATTATAATCCATGGCTCACACAAGGCAAATTTAATAGGAAGTTTGAACATATGTGGATCATGAGGCAATATGAATAGGAGGGACACGCACCTATAAGACTTTACACTTACTTTTATAGGTGTAAGGTCCTTCCCACTTTGAAAAGATTAAAGATTTGCTTGATATTTTTTAATGTATTTAAAGGAATCTAATGAAGTGTAAAAACATGGGCATTGTTTTGTTGTGTCTTAAACTTTTGCTTCAAAAGCTTCTTCAAATCAGAGATGTCTGCATCACTATCTCCTGTGATAATCAAGTCATCAACATAGATGATTATGACTACAATCCCATGATCTGTCTTTTTCACATATAGTGAAAAATTTGCATTGGATGTTTGAAATCCACTTGTGACAAGATATTGACCTATCTTGTCTGACCAAGCTCTAGGTGCTTGCTTCAAGCCATACAAAGCTTTCTTCAACCTACAAACCAAATTAGGATGTGTTTGGTCCACATAACCTGGTGGTTGTTCCATGTACACTTCTTCCTATAAATCTCCATGAAGAAAAGCATTCTTTACATCCATTTGATGTAAAGACCATCCTTTTGCTGCTGCCATAACAATGATTGTTTTTACAATTGTCATTTTGGCAATTGGACTATAGGTCTCCTCATAATTTATGCCATATGTTTGGGCATAACCTTTGGCAACCAATTTTGCTTTGTATCTGCTCACAGATCCATCTGCATTGAGTTTGACTTTGTACACCCATTTGCACCCAATTGCTTTTTTGTCTTTTGGTAAAGCTACCAATTCCCAAGTAGCATTCGCATCCAAAGCCGCCATCTCTTCATCCATGGCATTGTCTCACTTAGGATTTCCAACCACTTGTTCAAAACAAGTGGGTTCAACCTCTTGTATAACTCTCACCATGTATGTGTAATGATGAGCTACAAAGCCATCATATGTGAGTCTTTGTACAGGGTACTTAACTCGTGTGGATCTTCATACTCCACTGTTGTTGTGTGGGGTTTTATGGGAGAGGAGGTTCTTTCTCATCACCAGTTATGAATTCCCAGTAACCTTTCCCCATCAAGAAATTCATAATCCTAAATTTTCACACTTGGAAATTGTTTTTGTCTAGTTTCTGAATTGCAATTTGAGAAAGACCGTCCACCATCTCTCAAGGCACCACTCAATGTCTTCTTGGGGTTTCAAAATGATTTTAATTCCTTCCTTGGGTTTCTAGGGTTAGGGTTAGGGTTAGGGCTGAACAAGATAGACCTTGCATATGTATGTATGT